>JUEG02001334.1_pt1 | contig 266502 bp, 247 predicted proteins | sample 432341 | NCBI WGS metagenome assembly JUEG02 (sample SAMN02953476, study PRJNA257561) | rock porewater metagenome | biome: terrestrial; feature: Opalinus Clay rock; material: porewater; isolation source: Opalinus Clay rock BIC-A1 borehole | place: Switzerland: Mt Terri URL, St-Ursanne ... | reverse complement strand
AGTGCTATTCTGGATTTACGTGACAAATCCATTGTCGCCTATGTTCTAGGCCATTCAAATAACAATGCTCTTGTTTTTCAAAACTTGGATTTAGCCTTGCAAGCTGCACCAGGCAGTACGCCTATGATTCATAGTGATCGAGGCTTTCAATATACCTCATGGGGTTTTAAGAGACGATTAGAAGCTCATGGTTTGGTCCAGAGTATGTCGCGTGTTGGCAAGTGCATAGATAATGGACCTATGGAAGGATTCTGGGGAACACTCAAATGTGAGAAGTATTACCTACGTAAATATCAAACCTTTGAATCTCTTAAGAAAGACATTGATAATTACATCTATTTTTACAATAACGAAAGATTGCAGAGGAAATTAAACAGCCTCAGTCCGATGGAGTATCGAACTAAGGCTGCTTAGATAAATTTTTGTTTTTACACTGTCTACTTGACGGGGTGCAGTTCATTCTAAAATGTGTCCCTTTGGGAGATGTATATACTATGATTGGCTAGAAATTGTTTAGTCAAATAAAATTAAGGCGATAACCTCTAAATCGTCGGTACCTGTATTTTCAAGGGAATGCTTTTCACCGTTCTTCGTGATAATTACATCACCCGGTTTAACAGGCTGCAAGTCTCCGTTGTCATTAACTAGACCCTCTCCACTTAAAACAACATAGGTCTCAAAATCTCCAACATGTTCATGAAGTCCGATGGAGCTCCCAGGTTTTAGAGTATTCTTGCAAAATAAGCGACCTTTACCTTTGAATTCATCCTTTTCAGCTTCTAAAAAGTGTGTCATTTGAAGTTCGCCATTACCACCACGGAAGTTAGAAACTGAATCTTTCTTTAAATCCACGAAACGTTTAATCATGTTATTGCTCCTTCGTAATGAGTTTTACAAAATTATATCATAATTTAAAGTTAAATATCATTTAGTCCCTCCAGAAAGGTATTGAATCGGGAATAGCCGCCAGCTTGGCGGCTATATTGGGTAAATTAATCTCTTTCTACAATACTAAGAATTTCCGAAACATCACAACTATTGACTTCCGAAAAGTCCTTTCTTAATATTTTCAGGCGATCCTCTCGTTATTTATTTCCTCAGATGTTCGCATACCCCTTTTTCTTATGAAAGGAACAGGAGGACACCACCCTTGTAATGCGTGCTGAAGAAGAAATAATCCAACTGCGCCTGTTATAAGGAACCAGTATTTGCTATGTTTTAAGCCTAATAATGTACTTACCATAACAATTGATGCTGCATTTGCTTCGAGAAATCTCTCAGTATCCCATTCTGAATTTAGCTTTTCTATTCTATCCGTCAATACTTGATTGCTGCTATGCTTATAGGAGTCTAAACGTGCAATTGTGTGATGCCTATCTTAGCATTCTCTTTTGGATGGGTATTAAGGAATACTCGTTTTGTTGTATGTGGAAATATGCTATTATTCATATGGTTCATAATCCTCACTCTCCACATTAAATCTTGGTATATTTCAACTAGAGGAACCAAAGAATAGGGAGTTCTGAATCTGTCGCCTGCCCTATGTATAGATTCTTTTTTCACCTTGAACCTTTTGTATTTCCGTTATATCTTGTGAAACCTCAATCGTCCCAGCATAATTACCGTTTTCATCACGCAAAGCAAAATACTGAATATAAACGTATTTTTCCCCTAAGTGCAGCCAGAAGTTAGCAGAGTCTTTCCGTCCGCTGCGAAAGTCCTCCAGAATCTTTTCCACGATATGTACACTGTCAGGTGGATGGCAGTTTTTCACCTCACGCCCAATAATTGCCTTGCTGCGCTGAAAAATTCGTTCTTTGCCAAAGGTAAAATACCTTACTGTGTCCTGTTCATCTACAAAGGTAATGTCGACGGGCAGGTTATTGAGAAGAAGGTTTAATTGTTTCTGGGTAAGCACTCCTGTCTCAAAGGGAATCTCAGCCTCTGCACCTCTAGATAAATTGTCGGATAGAGGAGTCTGATTTAGGGAGACTGTTCTTTCCGCAGATATAGCAGGTTTCCAGCCAGTATCCGGCTCTACCAGATATCCTATCTCCTCACTTTGCTCTGCCACCTCTGCCCATTCCTGATCAGTAAGAGTATCAATGCACATGGGAAACATAATATTCTCTTCTTTGTAAATCATATCTGTGATCATTTTTATAGCTGGTCGGGCCGTTCTTTCAATAGTCTCCTTAAGATCCTTCACGTTTGGCTGTTGATCCCTTAAAGTTTTACTAACTTCTTTCAAAAGTGCACGGATGTCATCGTGGATTGCCCACATTACTTTCGGCGGTGCGTTTACTCCGTGTTTCTCAAGGTAAGCAAACAGAATGTTCTCCTTACGACTGTAGTGTTTCTCGATTTCTAATAATTGTTCATGAAGTTGCCGCCACTCAGCCACATGGTTTTCCTTAGAGGCAAAATCATTTTGGCTCAATTTTGCAAAAAGCTCATTCAGTGAAGTCACTATTTTTTCTATCTTTCTATTTTCCTTTTTAAAGGTATGAACCGGATGTCCAGCTTGCTCTTCCTGCACAACTTGGTTATTTAAACCTTCTTCGAAGACCGCTGCATGCACATCACACAAGGATTTAATCTCCAGCTCGGATAACCCTTCTTGGATTAATTCTTGTTCCAACTGAGTAATTTCTGTAGCCCCTACATCGCTCAGCAAGTCCTTAAATCTCTCTCGCAATTCGTCTGGATTTGCTTGACGGTGGATATCCCGGATGATCTCCTTGAGCTGTTCTCGGCGTTCCTTACGAATTTCTAGTGGATCTTCTTCGCCTAGCACATGAAAACCTTTTGCGGCCAGCTTGCGTCTGGCTTCTTCTAAGGGTACACCATGCCGTTTAAGACCTTCTAAGACGGGTAATTTACGTCCCACTGTTTTTCTTAGAATAGGATTTGCTGCTCCTTCTAAGCCCATATCAAGCAAAATCGGGATCAGCTCAGGATATTCCTCGGTAAGATCATATAAAGAACGCGTTAAGTCAAGGATTGGTTTACTCAAAACTCTACACCCTTTCTGATCGATTAATTTATTCAGACTATTCTATAGCATTATTTGCAAATATCCTGAAATTAATCAAACAACTGACTTAACTTTTCTGCTTACTCTATAATCACCCTCCAAACATCTAAGGTAGGTAGATATAACTCAAGAAAAAGTCAATGCAATCTTTTTCACATCATTTAAAATAAGGGCATTTACTCTCTCTACATCCATGAGGGTGACGTGAACTGTGGGTACAAATAATCTCTTGACTCGGCGAAGACAAAGAGACTTTAAGATAGGATTGTGCCAATGTAATGCCCTCATTAAGGGCAGTCCAAACAAAGTTTTTACAGCAGCAAGGACCTGTTTCGTTGGCGATTTTTCCAACAATTCTTGCGACTACTTCCATTGTTTTCGCTGTTTCTTGATCTTTCGAACAAGCAGCACCTAAAACGATACTAAAGCAGGCGCCCATGGCTGGAACAATTCCACATACCCCTGTTAGTCCACAAAATCCTCCGACAGCCTGTCGCTTGGTCCGAATCAGAACTTCAATAATCTGTTCATCTGTAACCATAGTTGTTCCTTCGTTCTTAAGGGCTGCCATAAAAGCGCCTGCTGCTATCCAAGCATTCTCACAGCCGAGCATGGGGACATTTTTCTGGCCCATTAAATCCTTGGCTATTTCCAAGGGATTTGTAGTCTTACAACTCAATACGTAATCTTTTACAATATCAAAAAGCCCTTTCCCGTGACATTCATCACATATGTAGTGTCCATTTGGACAGGAAATGTTACCCATCTCTTTTTTACCACAATGGAGGCAGGTTAAGTCTCGCCCTGAATTGAAGTAATCTAATTGCCCTCCACAGATCTGGCAGTTCTCAGTCTTGGATTCATTGCGCTGACCAGCACTAGAAGTCGGTCCTCAACAACCAGAGGCAGAACTGTTATTATTTATATTCTGAATTAGGTCAATCACACACAATCCTCCCCAATATCAAATAGTTTCTTTGAAATCACAAAGTAATTTTTTAAACGATATATTTCTTAGGATATTTCTACATTATTGATTAATTAACCTGCTTTTAATGGACTAAGCTATCCTCCTCTTGCCTGGAATTATCACCCCAAGAATATCCTGAGATGCAGCGGAGCTAAAGAAAACTTGGCTGGCGCCAAGCCTCTGGCGAGGCGGCAGCCTTAGTTGCACTTATGCTTAGACGAAGACACTGTCTTCGCACGGGTTAACCTTCTTGCAGTATATAACGTAAGTTTATACTTTCTGACAGTACAAAAAAATAGGACAGCTAAAGCTGCCCGGGTGAGATATTGGCATAATCAAGGATGACTAGCATCTGTATTTTCATTTGTAGGGACATCCGTCTTTTCCGAGATTACTTTTGTTTTTGGAGTAATGATTCCTGGTTTAGGAGTATTTCCTTGTGGCAAGAAATTTGTGTTGTTGCCTTTACCTAAGGTGGCCATGTTTCTTATCTCCTTTACAATCAATCTCAAGTTAGGTTTCCGCAAAAGGCGGAATTCTAAAACGTTAATTTATCCCATATTTTTTTAGCATTTTATTAGTTGTTTGGGCCAAATGAGACCATTCGTTTTGACTATGGTATACTAGCATTAGGGAAGTAGAGGAATGCGTTACAAAGCACTACGGAATCCAGAAATCAACCTCGATATAGGAGTTGCTTCACTTTGATAAAGTATTATAACCGTAAAACTAAATCCTATGAAATTGAGAGGGTAGCCGGAGAAAAGGTTTTAAATTGGACCTACTCCTCCCCTCTTGGTATGAGTCTTTTAGAAGCTTTTATAAAGAAACGAATGTGTTCAAGCCTCTATGGAATGTATTTAGACAGAAAGATAAGCACTAAGAAGATAAACCCCTTTATTACCAAATTCAATATAGATATGTCGATTGCTGAAAAAAGATTGCAGGATTTTTCATCCTTTAATGACTTTTTTTATCGTAAGTTAAAGCCTAATGCACGTACAATCGCTTCTGAAAGCCACTCACTTATATCCTTTGGAGATGGGAAGCTTTTTGCTTATGAAACTATCGAATTAGAAAAACTAGTTCAAGTGAAGAATTTTACCTATAGCCTTAGAGATTTAATTAAAGATGATCGTGTGGCTGAAAAATACAACAAAGGGACATGCTTGATTTTAAGACTCTGCCCTACAGATTATCACCGCTATCATTTTATCGACAGCGGAACCTGTGAGGATACGAAAAAAATCAAAGGGGCTTACTACTCTGTTAATCCAATTGCACTTCGAAAGATCAATAGGATTTTTTGTGAAAACAAGCGAGAATGGAGCATCTTTCATTCTCATCACTTTGGAGATGTTTTATATGTTGAAGTAGGCGCCACCTGCGTCGGCTCAATTATTCAAACCTATACCCCTAATAGATTAGTAAATCGGGGGGATGAAAAGGGCTACTTCAAATTTGGAGGATCCACAGTAATCCTATTCTTAGAGCCGGATAAGGTTAGAATTGACGAAGATATCGTTGAGCAAACCAAACTTGGCTATGAAACCTCTGTGTTCATCGGGGAAAAAATCGGGACAAAAAGCGTTTTAGATTAAAAGCGGTTCAAATAATGAATATACAAAGGGGACACTTCATCTATTCATGTATTTACCTTTTATTTCTAGGAATTAACCTCTTGACGTCAATTCATAATCTATGTAAAATAAAGCTTGTCCAAAAAACATGCTGGTGTAGCTCAATTGGCAGAGCAGCTGATTTGTAATCAGCAGGTTGCGGGTTCGAGTCCCATCACCAGCTCCATTTAACTCAACAAAAAACGTTATTGTTAAATTAAGGCTACCACCTCTAAGTTAGGTGGTAGCCTTTGATTTTTTGTTTAGTGTACGCATTAAAATAGCCTTTGAAAATAGCAAAGATGTAGTATAATGGATCGTTGGAAACATTTAGAAGAGAGGAATTATCATGAAAAATTTATTGAGGGCCAATTTAGCAATGCTTGCTGTCATAATAATTTGGGGAATCTCTTATGTCAGCATCAAAGTGACTGTTGTGGAAATCCCTCCGATCACCATGGCGCTTATCCGTTTCGTAATAGCCTCCTTGCTGCTCGGAATAATTATCCGCAGAGTTGAACCCCAAACTAAACTAGACAAGTCTGACTTCCCGAAAATGGTTTTAGGGGGGCTTTTTGGCATCACCTTATATTTCGTCTTAGAAAATATCGGAGTTAAATATACATCAGCAACAAACGCTTCCCTAATCGTTTCCGTCGTTCCAATTATTACAATAACATTGGATGTACTGTTCTTTCACGGCAGAATATCATTAATAAAGCTGTTGGGAGTTGGTATAGCCATCGGGGGCTCTTACCTTGCTGTTACTGCCAATGGCAAGGTAGAGGTAAATTCTACCCACTTTGTTGGGAATATTCTGATGGTTACTGCAATGCTATCATGGGCATTTTTCACTTTGGTTAATAAGTCTCTTCAAGTAAAATATTCAGGATTATTTTTGACGACTTACCAAACGATCTTTGGAACCCTGTGTTTTATTCCTTTGTCACTTTTAGAGTATCGCGAATGGAAGCTGTTTTCGCTAACAGCCTTAGGTAATATTTTATTTCAGGCAATTTTTTGTTCGTGTATTGCCTATTTATTATATATCTATGCCTTGAAACGTTTGGACGTGGCTTTAACAACCATCTATTTAAATCTCATTCCGGTGGTTGGAGTCCTTAGCGGTTACCTTATTCTAAAAGAAAGTGTTTTAACTATCCAGCTTGTCGGCGGGTTATTAACACTCTTAGCCATTGTACTTATTAATTTTGAGTTGGGAACTTTACAAAAAGGTCCAGTTAATAAGGGTAATCCTCGAACTGCTGGCCCCCTCAATGAAGAGAAATTGTACTTAGATTAATTTAAGATCGCAAGGATCGTATGCAAATTCACGTGGAAGAACATCTAACCGCACTACAATAAAAACTCCATTGTTATCGCAATCAACACGTACAACAGTTCCGATGGTCTGATTACACGTTACTACACGATCTCCAACTTCAAATTGACGCTCGTTGCGTTGGAGGAATGAGCCCGTTTTTTTAGATTCACTCATAATTGCAGCCTCCCCATTTTCTAACTACAAAATAGTTAGAAGACTAAATATTTAGAATTGTTTAAATATATTTTATCATTTTATTCGAATCAAAGTCTATAGATTACCTATATGCTTTTATAAAATTCTTTTAGTAATATTTTACATAAAAATAAAAAAGACGCTTATTCAGCGTCACTAAATATGATCAATATTTCGGCGCAACCCGAACCGGACACCGAATACCAAAAACTACATTAGGAATCCACCACAAACTTTGATACATTCACCATTAACAAAGCTAGAGTCATCCGAAGCCAGGAATGATACTACTGAAGCAATTTCTGACGGATTTCCGACTCGCGCCGCAGGACATAACATAAGAGCCATTGTCTTAAGATGTTCCGGCATGCTCCTTGTCATCTCCGTATCAATTAAACCTGGGGCTATTGCATTAACGGTGATATTTTTGTTTCCCAGTTCCTTGGCAAGGGATTTTGTCATACCAATCATTCCCGCTTTAGAGGCACTATAGTTTACCTGTCCAATATTACCCCAAGCCGATGTTGAGGAAAGATTTACTATTTTACCGTATTTCTGCTTGCGCATCTCGTTTACAACAGCCTGACAACAATTATAAACGCTGGTCAGGTTTATAGAAATTACCGAATCCCATTGCTCAGGTGTCATTTTATGAAACATAGCATCTCTTGTGATCCCTGCATTGTTCACAAGTATATCTACCTTACTAAGTCTCTCGTAGATCTTCCTGAAAACATCAGTAACTTCAACTCTGTCAGCAATGTTACATTTTATCGGAATAACTCTTTCCCCCATAGGGTCCAATTCCTCTGCAGCTTGTTCTAGTAGCTCTTGATTAATGTCTAAAGCCACGACTGAAGCAGCACCATCCTCCAGCAGCCGTTTTACTATGGCCGCACCAATTCCTTGGGCTGCTCCGGTTACTACTGCAACCCTATTTAATAATTTTGTCAAGTTAAATTCCTCCTTAAACTAGTAACTATGCAGTCGATTTTGAGCCTTTGTTTCATTGCCGCTTAACCATTTAAGTTTAAGCTTAACTAAATAATTCCACACATTTCCAATATTTCCTGCTAGTCATCCAACATTACCAGTAATAAAATCAGATCGTTTTTAGAAACAATCTGATTCAGTAGTTAGTCTTAACTTGAGCTTTTGTATTAGATCAAATTTTAAAATACACATTGAATGTTGTGCCTTTAGGGCTAGTTTGAACACTTATTCTTCCATTGTTGCGTGTTACTATGCCGTAACATACAGCTAATCCTAAACCCGTTCCTTGTTCTTTCGTTGTAAAAAAAGGAGTGCCCAACTTATCAAGCATATTTTGTTCAATTCCAATACCCTCATCTTCAACTACCAAAGCTACTTCAGAATAAGTAGTAAACGTTTTTATTCTTAATTGTCCGCCACGTGACATTGCCTCAAAACCATTACGAACAAGATTTAATAACAGTTGACGTATTTCCTGGATGTCGATTTTCAAATCCGGCACACTATTTAGCTCTACAGCTAATAGTTTATCATTATTTTGTGCGTCCGCTTGGATCAACGGCAACGTCGACTTAACTATGTCATTTATATTGTGCCATTCCAATATACTGGGTTTGTTTTTACTAATAGATAGAAACTCCGAGAGAATAGAATTTGCGCGATCTAGCTCCTCAATCATAATGTCAAAGTATTCCTTATCCCTTGATCCCTGTTTATTCTTAAGTAACTGCAAAAAACCTTTTACTATTGTCATGGGATTGCGTACCTCATGACTGATACTAGCAGCCATTTCACCGATTAGCTTTAACTTATCTAGACGAACCATCTCTATCTCAGTTTGTTTTCGTTTAACAATTTCTTTTGTAAGTAAGTCGTTTATATCTTGCAGTTCCACGGTCCGCTCTGTAAGTAACTCATTGGCCCTTTGCAATTCTTCCGTTCTCTTTCCGACTAAGTCCTCTAGATAATAATTGTGACGTAAATTCTGTTGCTTATATCTATAGAGTATAGTGGAAAGAAAATACGATATTACTACTAATAAAAAGGCATCCGTATAATGCCCAAAGCTCATATACGGATCGTCTAAACTAGCTGTAAGTAAAATCATAAAAGTAACACCGGATACCCCATATAAAAACGCCATAATTTTTGATCTAAAATTTAGCGTTAAGGCAATTGTAAAACATGCAATAATGTATACGTTATTTGGTCTATTTATTTCCTGAGACATCCAACCAGATATTACAGCGGAATAGTTAAGTACAAATAGTGCAAATGTAATTACACATGCTTTATGAAGGTTTGTTATTTCACTTGCAGAGTCAACTTTGACTTGGTAGGAAATAAAAAGATATATCAGTGTAACCAAACCTAAAACAACATGAGTATAAAACACATGGCAGTAGGCTTCATGGAGTGCCCAAAGACCCTTTACTTTGTTATTGTAGTCAACAAAAAGAAAAACAACGTTGGCCAAGAAAAAGACAACAGAGATTTTTCTGGACATATTAAAATTATCCCAATTTATTATCCTATTTATATCATTTTCTTGATCCTCAATAATAGGTTGTAATTGAAACAATCCCATTGCGATATGCTCCTATCCAATGCGTAAAAAGGTTATATTTTACAAATTTATTTTAGATTATCTATAACTCTTTGTCTACCATAATTTTCCTACATATTATACTATAATTCTTACTATTCGGACATATTTGCAATATTTTAGCATTCGTTCCTTCTCGGAAAATAGAGTAAGGGGGAACAAACTTCTCAGGTAGCTAAATAGAATAAATTCGAATATCATATACCATATTTTACCTTATTGTTGAATCATGCGGAGGTGATTAGATAATGTCCTTTGATAAAATGAATATGTATTGGACTCAACAACCCATTATGCCAAGGCCTCAGGGGAATCCAGGATGGAATCAGGGTTGGGGGGCTGTACCACAAAATGCGGGTGGTCAAGGCTACACCACTCCAGGCTATCCACCTCAAGGCTTCGGGCAGCAACAGTCTCCACTATTGCAACCAACAATCCATCAAAGTCTCCCAAATCAAGGTTATCCTTTCCAACAGTATGCACCTCAGGGTTACAACCAAGGGTTTGGAGGACAAATACCAGTTCAGCATGCCTGGGAGAAACCTAAAAAAGGTGGAATTAAAGAGTTCTTAAGTAATCTTATGGCTAAACGCAAGAGGTAGCATTTTAGTTTTTGTTGTTGCCTGGGATTCTTATGATTAATAATGTTGCAGGGATATATAACGTCCAATCGCAGGCACACAAAAGGGTTGGTATTTCTACCAACCCTTAAACTTTTAATATCATTTGCCATATTTATTGTTGGAGCGGGTGACGAGATTCGAACTCGCGACTTTCACCTTGGCAAGGTGACACTCTACCACTGAGTTACACCCGCGAATTTTATGGTGGGCCATCCGCGACTCGAACGCGGGACACCCTGATTAAAAGTCAGGTGCTCTAGCCGACTGAGCTAATGGCCCTAATGGCTGGGGTGGGAGGATTCGAACCTACGAATGCCAGAGTCAAAGTCTGGTGCCTTACCGCTTGGCGACACCCCAATCTATTCATTAAGTCTGAGCATTAGCTCTAACCTAAAAACCTTGGTTGCGGGGGCCGGATTTGAACCGACGACCTTCGGGTTATGAGCCCGACGAGCTACCACTGCTCCACCCCGCGACGTAAATATCATATGATTTTTCAGGAACTTAATGGGCAGATTTATATACTACCATGTTAAGATCTGGTTGTCAATACTTTTTGAGCTCTCAATGATACGTTAACAAGACGTCCGTTTAAGCAGCAACTTCTAAGGAAAGGCGGACGAGATATAGGGTGTCTCTCTTAAAAAAATATTATACCTTATCGAGTTGTTTTTTTAATCTCCTAAACTCAATATACATACTAATCCTCCATGGTAGGATCATACTAAAAGCTAGGATGAAGAAAATACCGCTCATTTGAGCAGGATCGATATGTATGGTCTCAGCAAGAACAATTTTCCCAATCATTCTTAAAGCCACTAGGCTTATCAATGCTGCCAAAAACAACTTTGAGCGCAGAAGATAGATTTTGTTTTCTCGAATTTCAAATTTAGAGGTCTTAATTAAAATTACGGAGAAAAGCATTCCCATGACAACGGAACTTATTAGCTCGAGTAACGTTGGTCTAAACATTGGAAGGATAAACATACTCCCGCCAGTAGCCATGAAAATTGGCGGTAAAATAATTTTCTTTGCAACGGCTGGTTTTTTTGTGTTTCTCAGCCGTACTAAATTTACGACAATAACCATTAAAATCGATACAACTATGGAGACAATTACTAAAAACTCTTTTGTTAACATAATTAACCTTTCTAACTTTAAGGTTGGACACCTATTAAATATACCTCTTAGCCTTTAGAATCACAAGCATACAGTTGTTAAAAGTTAGCCATTTTTATCCCATTTTTACTACCTAATAAAAATTCGCATAAAAGCTTAATCTTAGGAAAAACTTTTAGATAAGGTCATACTATTAAGGAGGATTAGAATAATGCAGTTAGCAGCACATGAGGCTCAAGATCTACATGAATTGACACTTAGTTGCGTAAATTCAGTTACAACCATGGCTTTCTTTCTAAATCAAGTCAAAAATCCAGAACTAAAAGCTATTCTTCAGCAACATTTTGATTACCATGTGAAGGATTATAACATCAAGGTTGAATATCTTAGTAAGCCCGACGGTCCAACCTCGACTCTTCAAGTTCCGCCTTTAAATAATACCTTACCTGAATACACCCAATCTCAAGCTGAGGAGCAACCAGTCACTCCAAGAACACAACTTAATTCCTTAAATGATAGGGAAATTGCTACATCCTATATGTTGACTCTCAAGCGGGCAGGTCGCGAATATGCCTGGGCTGCGATGGAGGCAAGCAATCCTGGTTTGCGCTCCTTCTTAGAGGATGCATTCAAAATGTCTTCACATCATGCCTTCGATGTTTGGCAATGGATGGTAAAACAAGGATACTATCCCCTTAAAGCTGCTGATCCAGTAATAACTCAGACACTCGGGCAGATGTATGATCTAGTTCAAGGACCCTCCTCAGTACTCCAGTAAAATAAGTTCCTAAAGTATTAATTTGGAGGGCTCACAATGAATATAACAAGGGGTAATGAAAGAGCTATCTTTGAATTACTTTATAAGTATTGGGTAGATCAAGAGTCCTACGAAAATCTTGAGCAAGAGATTTCATTTCTAGATCCTCAAAATTTAGGTTTCAAAAAAAACACTATTGAGGCAAGAGACATTGCAAGGGAGATAATCGAGACTGATCCAGTACTATTTCAAAACGATTTAGCTGCAGACTGGCAAAAATTTGTAGATGATCGTCTAGCTGGAGTTGAATAGGATAATTTTATCAGTAAAGCAAACAAAAAGCGTAGGGTCCTTTGATTAATTCAAAGCGCCCTACGCAAAGGAAGGTTTTTAAATGAGACATTTAAGTGCACTATTGGTAAAGCTTGTTATGGTTACATTGGTTCTTTATGTGATCCTCGGTTTGTTTTCAGGATTAAGCTTTACTTCAGTTCTTTTTCTCAGTTCTATACTTGTAATTGGGTCTTATTTAATCGGAGATTTACTGATCTTACCTAGCACAGGCAATTTGGTTGCGACACTTGCCGACTTCGTTTTGGTTTTTGCCTTGGTATGGGGATTAGGGAGATATTACTATGGTCCAGTGATCTCATGGTATATGCCCGCTCTATATAGTTCATTTCTAGTTGCAGGAGGGGAATGGTTTTTCCATAAATACCTTCTAGGAAGAGTTATCCATTCTGAAAGAGTGAGCATTCCACCTATTTTGCCAAAAGAATGATAGTTTGAACAGCGTTTCAAAACAGAAAGCAACCTGGAAAAATTCCACTGCTTTCTGTTTTACTTTTTCTTCGCTATTCAAGTGAAAAAACTAAGTACATAAAAACTTTCAAGAGTGTTTCACCGAGTCAGTAACTTTTAAGCATCCCCTTTACCAGTTTCAACCCCACTACCACTATACTTTGCTGTTTTATTATCTTCTATAACACCTTCAACCTTGGGCTCCTCCCATGCGTTACGATTTAATAGTTCCTTTTGTTTATTACCCATTAAAATACCTCCTCGTATATTTCTTCTTAAAGATACATTTCTAGATTTCCCTATTCAGATTTAATTACTCATAGTAGTTTTCGATATAAACATAATTCATATACCATAAAGGGTGGAAAGTCGCTGAAGGCCTAAGAAAAACGCTACGCGTCTTTTTACTACACATGTCTTTCTGAGGCATAGCCGAAGAATCTTGACTTCTGCACTATTTCACACAAGTTAAGATCCTTCGCTGCGCTCAGGATGACATGAGCGAAAGAGGACTCTAAAGTTATACTTTCTGATACGTCAAAAAAGCGAGGCCTTATTAAAAAGCCTCCCCTTTCAACTCTATGCACTAATCATAATTACATTGGCCCATTCAGGAACCCTTACGTCTCCGTACATAACTACAATGACTTTCATCCCTCGTGGTGGACGATCGGGCCAGGATGTATGTCCGTCAGTAATAACAATTCCCAATTGAGGCGAAGGCTTCAATTTTGCCGCAGCCTCCAAACCGACCCCCATGTCCGTTCCACCGCCTCCCGCAAGTTGGATTTGGTCCGGACGAAACACCCGACGGCAAAACTCAACAGTCTGATCCACAGCCAAAACATGGATTCCTTCGTTTTGCCCTAAGGACTTTAGGATACCGGATATTTCGGCTAGGGTCTGGGCAAGCATTTTTTCAGATATACTTCCACTGGTATCCGCCACAACGGCCACTGATGGTACAGGACAGCGCATGGACGGAAAAATAACATCTCCAATCCTAACCAGCCCCTGGCGACGCGAGGGACGATGGTAGGAATAATCTCCTGACCCCGTTACATCAACAACAGCAAATCGAATAGCAACGGCAAGCTGTTTTCTCCAGTCTACTTTAGGATGAAGCTTATCTTCTGCCCATCGGGCCCAATGACCAGGTACACAGCCTTGACCTCTGGCATGCTCTCTGATTTGAATAGCAACATCCCGACGGATTAACTCTCCTTCCGTTCGACTGAGACCGGATGAAGACCGTTTGCTAGGCGGTTTATCCTCCCAAGACGCCATTTGACCAGTTGCACAAGAGCCACTCCGACCGGAACCGGGCAACGGAGGTTCTGGTGAATCTAACTCTGCATGGTTTTTTATTTGATCCTCAGATGACTGCCCTTCCTGCTTCTCCAAGGCCGCATAGTATTCCTCTGCTAGAAGGTTTTCCGGTTGTCCTATGTATTCGGGAGTCACTGGTTGAGCCGGAAATTTAACCCCTTCACGGATAAGGTCATCATTAATTTCCGCGTCTGCAGCGATATTGCTTAGGCGTGGATTAAGGTACCTCATCCTTTCCGAGTGATTGCGGAGAAGATGACATATTTCATGATATAAAGCACCTGCAAGAACTTCCACTGACCACCAGGAAAACACGGCAGGGTCGTAATAAAGTCTCCAATACATATCGACTGCCATTGATCTCAAGCCGGGCTTAGGCACCGGTTGGAGGGCCCAGGCAGCAGAAGCTAAATAAGGACGCTCTTTCGCTAGGCGGAAGCGAGCTGCCTGCAGCTCAAGAGGTAGAATCACGCCTGTAACACCTCCAAACATTTTAATGCTTCAATTGTTTCTATGATTCCAGACCTTTCGCCAGCTTGATTGGTACCGGATGAAAAGATATCTTCACCGACCGTAATTTTCCTTGTTCTTTCTCTCTGCTCATTTATAGGTTCCGGAGGGATCAAGAATTTCATTTTTAGAGACTCTAAATATGTAAGGCTTGGAAGTGGATGAGCCTGGTAATTTCGGTAACGTGGCAGAAAGACCGGAGGATAATGCTCAATTATTTTTTTTAAGAGAGGGGCTGCATCTTCGGACAGAATGGAAAAGGTATGCAATTGATTGTTGGAAATGGCGATTACCGACGAACAGGCCGGCTCACTCTGTTTAGTTGTATAAAGTCGGTACTCTTTCACCCCCTCAGGATTCACGAACATTTCCGCCTTCCACTCACTTTTCCGGTTTTGATGCAGCTTTTCCAGTGCTTCGACCCATCCTTCTGTCAGAGCCACTTTGAGAATAGTATAAATATGATAGGCCGGTAGTTTAGAACCTTCATAATTATATAGGTCGAGTCGGGATGCCCTCGCCCTCAACTCTTCCATTCTTACTAAAACTCGGCCGGATTCCTCGAAAGTATCTTCCTTCCAGTAAATGTTGCGGTACTCATAAGGAGGATTCACACAAGTCCCCCTTTTTGTAGAAGCGGCGCAAATTCCTCTAATTCTTTCAAGGGGATAGATAATTCCGGTTTCCTTGCTTGCGCTAATTTTTTTGCGGCTACTGCTGCGATATCTTTATTTCCGTGTTCAGATGCCCGGGCAAGTACGCACCAGGCAGCAGACCAGCGTTCCTCTGTCAGACTTCCTACAGCGGCAGTAACTATAGCCATCAGTATGGCAAAGGCCTGGTCTCCACGATCCGGCAACTGCAGATAAGTCGGATTGGCTAGGACCTCTTCCGGATCCGGCAGGTCCAAATCTCTGCGCCATGCTAAGAATTCCAGACAGGCTCCTTCGCCAACGCATCCAGCGGTAAGAGAAGCAATGACATCCTCCTCTGCCTGCACACTTTCGGCAGCTGCCAATAACCTGGCTGTCATGGACCAAGACCTGGGAGATGGCCAGGCCTTCCCGGCTTGCCCCTCATCTTTGGGCACCTGAAGCAATAAATGCGGCCTGTGTCGGACAAAAGACGCCACAAGCACCTCTTTTTCCGGTATTGAATTTTTCCAAGATGAAGGGAGATGCGGTAAGGCAGAGTTAGACCATCCCCCAATCATACCGTCTACCCAGCCCTGAGAGTCCAGGGACCAAAAAAGGTGGCAGAATCTGTTCGCCAGAGGAGCGGAAAGATCCCATCCACCAACTGCCTGTTCCGGCGGATTTGCCGATGCAACAACAGCTACACTGGCGGGTAAAGCTAAATCCCCTACGACCCTATCTAAAACGACTCTTAATAAGGCAGCCTGGACCGCAGGCGGAGCTGTGGAGATTTCATCTAAAAAGAGCAGACCCTTTCCAGCCAGAACCAGGCGATGAGCCCAGGCAGGAGGCTCCATGCGGACACCTTCCTCCCCAATGACCGGAAGACCGGAAAAATCCGAAGGTTCACGAATAGATGCCAGGACAACTTCGAGGGGGAGTGTTAGTCCATCCGCAAGCATGGTTATAGTTGCAGTTTTTCCCACGCCTGGGGGGCCCCAAGTAAGGATCGGAACTCCAGCCTGTATAGCTATGGCAAGAGTATAACTCATAGACATAATATTGTTCTGCACCTCCGTTGGTCAAGGCTGTGCTATTACATGCAGCACTGCATGGGCGACCATATTTCATCAATCAAATCCTTTCCATTTTATGCTTAAAGTATAAGTCGAAACCAATAGTTTCCGTATTCCTACCAAGAACTAAACCAAAGTATAGAAACTACCACCCATCATTCGAAATATTTAGCTATAGGAAATTTCGGGGAGAACTCAATATATTTCTCAAAAAACTTGCTGCATTGACCAATAATAAGACCATTGACTAAAGCGCAAATGACTGTTCCAATACCAACTCCACGCAGGGTATTAAAGAAAAGGTATGACATTATAACGGCAACAATACAGCTGGTGCAATCATACCAAATCTTAAATTTATAAATGTTTATCTGATATTTTTTAGAAACTTCTTTAACGAACAGCTCATATACTTCGGGAGAAAGGTATGTGTGAAAAAGCAACGAGATACCCATAGCGCATAAGAGCATACCGAATAGGTATAAAGGAATTCGTACACTCAGCGTAGCAGCTGCCACATCACGCAGGACCCAGATCCACCCATCCAGAAACACGCCATAAATTACAGCCGTGACGAAAGAGAAACAGTAAGACAGCTTAAACTGGCGCAATAGGAGACACACAAACACCAGAAGTACGGCCTGCAAAGTGTATTCAGCCATGCCAAATGTGAGAAAATTAACTTTCAAAGAGATCAAATACGCTGGAGCAACTACCATAGACATGCCCAGGTCTGCTTTTTCCATGAGTGCTACACCAACGGCTAGAATAACCAGGCCCAACACATAGGCCATCTCGGCAAAATTTTTTATCTTTTTCATAACTCCTCCTATAACTTAAAAAAGGCTATAACCCATGGCTGTTTGATATCAGAAACAGCAAAAGTTATAGCAAATTAGCAAATACATTCCTTCACTTATGACTATTAATTTCAAGTAGATCTAAAGACACAATAACCGCTCGCGATGTTCCTCGCTGTCGATAATTGGAATTTGCACTTCCGTAATATAGTTGGTGCTGTCCCGCTCTACAAATTGGTCAATGATATTAAATTTAATACTAATTTCAGCTAAATCTAATTCACCACCCGCCTTACGAATTCGTTGGGCACTTTCGTAGATTTGCTCGTAAGCGCCCTGATGATAACCACAGAGGAAACGTCCAGCGGGTATAACGGAAAATCGCAAAGAATCTGTCATCTCTTTTTGGAGGATTGTGTTCTCTCCATCGTCAAACAGATAGGCACCGAAATATTTTGAATCACCTTTATAAAACACTACTGTGGGATTTAGGTAAAACCAATCATCCCCATAGAGCAGCTCCTCTCCACCTATAGGAAAATAGTATCGATCGGGGAATTCCTTGATCGACACCCGATCTATATCCACATTCGGCAATTCCTGCTCGATAAAATGGATTTTCTGCTGAATTGCTCTGTCGGTATTGAGCAAGTTCTCTGCTTTTTTTCTTATTATGGAGGACTGGTTTCTAAGTTGCTCCAAGGTAGAATCAATATCACGAGATTCTAAATAGGAGGCGTGAATCTCCTTAAGGGAATAACCAAGACGATGCAAATAACGTATAGTCGCTAGCTTATATATCTGGTCAAACCGATATCTGCGATAACCGTTCTTAGGATTCCGTTCGGCCGGGACGAGGAGGCCGATTGAATCATAATAAATGAGGGTCTGCACATTCAGGTTAAATAATGCACTTATCTCGCCAATGCTAAGGGTTTTATTCATAGCTAGTCATTTCCTTTCCTAGGATAAGGTCATTATAACTATCAATTGCCGAAGAGACAATCCCGAAGTTTTCCGACCTTGTCAGGAGCAGAAACAATGCTATATTTTGTAATTCGTAATTAATGTCACCCCTAGCGTTTATTACGCTCGAAAGGGATACCCAGGGCAGAAGGATCTATGCTTTTACCAATTGATAAAAAGAGTACGATCACAGCGACTACATAGGGAAACATGCTAAATACCTGTGTGGGAATCGGAAAGCCCAAGGTTTGAAGGTTGTACTGCAGTGCCTGGGAAAATCCGATCACCATGGCTGCTGCAAAAATTCCTACCGGATTACGCCGCCCCAGGATTACCACGACTAAAGCAATATAGCCTCTCCCGGAGGTAACGTTCTCCATGAAGAAACCCAGCTGTCCCAGGGTTATACTTGCTCCCCCCAAACCACCTAACACACCGTTTACAAAACAAGCGAAATAGCGAATTGCAAAGACATTTAGACCGGCAGAGTTTGCCGCCTGGGGATGTTCCCCTACAGCATGGAGATTAATACCCCACTCCGTCTTGTAGAAGAAAATTGCCGTCAGCACAATGGAGATCAGGGCAATATAGACAAAAATGTTCTGATTGAACAAAGCTGAGCCGATGATCGGAATGCTCGAGAGCAGAGGAATTTTTACCTCACTGAACACACTGCATGATGGGAGAGTCGTTGTCTGTCCAAAAACGATCAAAAACAAGAAGCTTGTAAGCCCCATCATCATAAAATTGAGTGCCAGACCCGCAATAGTCTGGTTAGCTTTACAATGTATGCTTAATACCCCATGGATCATGCTGACAAAGATGCCGCCCATAATACCTGCTAAAAGCCCTAGGAATAGATTTCCTGTAAAAAATGCGACGATAAAGCTGAAAAACGCTCCGGAAAGCATAATTGCCTCAACGCCAATATTCAGGATCCCGGCTTTCTCGGAAATAGCCTCTCCTAGTCCCGCTAAGATAAGAGGGGTTGCCATCCTAACCGAGGCTATCAAATACATGGTAACCAGCGCAATAAATCCAGAATCCATTTTCAATCCTCCTATTCGTCCGGTAAAAGTCGGCGGAAGAGACTTTTACGGGCCAGAATTAATAAGACGACAACCCCCATGATGATTGATGAAATGGACGTCGGCACACCAGCCATACGCTGCATTCCTAATGAACCAACCTGAAGTGCTGCGATGCCCAGGGCTGAGATGACCACGCCTAGGGGGTGATTTTTCCCCAACAGGGCAACGATAATGGCAATATACCCATAGCCTGGGGAGATACCTTCAAGCAGCTTGTGATGCAGTCCGGATACCTCGCACACACCTGCAATTCCGGCAAGACCGCCGCTTATCAAAGAGGAAAGAACAATGTTTTTATACACAGAAATACCCGAGCATTTACTGGCCCTAGGATTCAGACCAACCGCCCGCATTTCATACCCAATAGGCGTCTTCCAAACCAGAATCCAGACGAGGACTACACTAATTAGTGCAACCAAGAGACCTGCGTGAAGCCGCGTAGTGCTCATAAAGACTGGCAGTGTCGCGCTGTCCGGCAGAAATGCCGACATTGGTAAAGAACTGGAGGGGTCCTTAAGAATAGTACGCACCAAAATACCTACAATACTTATCGCGATATAATTAAACATAAGGGTAGTAATCACTTCTGAAATCCCGAATCGGGCCTTTAAAAATCCTGGGATAACCGACCAAACTCCGCCGAAAACAAACCCGCCTAGGATCACCAATGGAATCATAAGGATTGCCGGCAGATCGTTAAGCCAGAAGGCCATGCAGGTAACGGCAATGGCCCCCATGTAAAGCTGCCCTTCGGCACCGATGTTGATAAATCCGCTCCGGGCACCTACAGCCACGCCTAAACCTGTCAGAATCAAAGGTATTGCTTTCACTAAAACCTCTGAAACTGAATAGAAGGAGCCGAAAATACCGGATAGAAAGCTGAAGAATGCCTGGTTTACGTTGCTGCCAACCATAAGGATCAGCAAAATTGAGATTCCTAACGTCAGGATAGCAATACCGAGAAACGAGAGAACGTTTCCAGACTGTTTCATAGTGATTCCTCCCTTACCTCAGACGTTCTCCCAGCCATCATAAGGCCAATATGAGAGAGATTCAGATCTTTGGTGTTAGGAAAAATCCCCATGAAGCGACCTTTATAAATCACGGCGATCCTATCGCTCAGTAAAAGGATCTCCTCTAAGTCGGCCGAAATGAGGAGAATACAGCACCCTTTCGACCGACGCTGAAGAAGCTGCTGTTGGACAAACTCTGTTGCACCAATATCAAGACCCCGTGTCGGCTGATGCGCCACAATCGCTTTGGGGTCACCTGCCATTTCCCGTGCCAGGATCAACTTTTGCTGGTTTCCGCCGGAGAGGTTGCGCAAGGGAGTATTTAAATCCGGGGTTTTGATGGCGTATTCTTCCACTACCTTTTTTGTGTCTTCCCACACTAATCGGGCATTGATCAGTCCACCCTTAATAAACTGTTGTTCAGTGTGGGTTTTTAAAAGCATATTATCTGTTAGATTCATATCCATGACTAGGCCATCCTGCTGACGATCGTCTGAAATATAGCCAATCCCAAGCTTCTTGCGTTCAAGTACACTCATTGAGCTCATATCTAGGCCGTCCAGTCCAATCTTCCCACTGCTCTGTTTACGGATGCCCAGAATTACCTCGACTAACTCCTTTTGCCCGTTCCCATCGACACCGGCGACGCCGACGATCTCCCCAGGTGCAATCTGCAAGGAAATCGAATCAAGCCCTTTTATATTTTTTTCCTTCAGTGAGACATCCTCTAGGAGGAGTCCCTCCCTGCCAGCATCGGGCACGATAGGCTCTCGCTGGATACTGTTAAGCTGTCGTCCGATCATATACTGAGACAACTCTTGCTCTGTAATGTCACTGGTTTTTTCTGTAACTACATTACACCCGTCGCGCAGAACTGTTACACGGTCGGTAATACTCATAATCTCGGGGATGCGGTGAGTAATTATGATAACCGATCGACCGTCGGCGCGCAGTTTGCGCAGTACCTCAAAAAAGTATTCTGTCTCCTGTGGAGTAAGCATTGCTGTAGGCTCGTCCAAGATTAGCAGTTCTGCATCCCGGTAGAGAAGCTTAATAATCTCAACTCTCTGTTGTTCGCCCACGGACAGGGAGGAAATATAAGCATTAACATCGATCTCAAGACCGTATTTTTCCGAAACTTCTGTAATGGTTGCATTAAGTGCCTTACGGTCAGGAAATGGATATCCTTTTTCTCTGAGTCCAAGGGTTATGTTCTGAGAAACGGTTAAGGTAGGCACTAGCATAAAATGCTGATGAACCATGCCGATATGACAAGCAATGGCCTCTCTGGGTGATGTAAAGGAAACCTCTTGCCCTTTCCAGAGAATAACACCGGAATCCCTTGAATAGATGCCATATAAAATGTTCATCAAGGTAGTCTTCCCAGCACCATTTTCTCCTAGAAGCGCATGGATTTCTCCTGGCATCAGATCAAAACACACCCGATTATTGGCCCTTTTCCCAAAAAAAGATTTACAGATGTTCTTCATGGAAAGCAAAGCCATGATTCATCATCCTCTCCTAAAAAGAAGAAGATGTCTCTGGACAGTTCTCAACATTATCCATCGAGACATCTTCTAAAAATGGTTATGCCTATTTTGTGGATTTCTCGATAACAGGAACGGTAAAGGTTCCGTCAATAATCTGTTGCTTGGTCTCTTCTATCAGTTTTTTGGTAGCTTCGGGAATTTTGCTCTCGAACGAATGGTAGGAGGAAATATCGACGACCTTTTCTTTCATGCCCAAGTGCGTAATACCGCCTTTAAAGGTGCCATTTTTCACTGCATCGACAGCGGTTAGAATGACTGTTGGCATATTATACACAGTCGAACACATGACAGTGTTAGGGGCGATTGAATTCTGGTCATATGAATTCCCGCAAGCCAGTATGCCTTTTTCCTCTGCAGCCTTAATAGCGCCTGTTCCCGCCTGGTTCGCAACATGGTAGAGAACATCTGCACCCTTGTCAATCATGGACAGCGCCGCATCTTTACCGGCAGAAACATCCGTAAAGGAATTTACGTAGATTTCATAAACCACAATATCAGGATTTACTTTTTTTGCTCCCAGCTTAAAAGCCTCAAGTTCCTTGACAATAGAGGGTTGCTCGATACCACCGATTACCCCAATTTTACCGGTTTTGGACATTGAACCAGACAGGATACCCATTAAATATCCGCCCTGCTCGCAGCTCATTACATAGGAAGCCATATTTTCAGCTTGTGAATTGGACTCAGTTGCCATGAAGTGGAGCTTAGGGAATTTTTCCGCCACACGAACTGCTGGATCACCAAACTGGAAGCCATGCCCGATGATTAAATCGTATCCCCGTGCTGCATAATCGTTGTAGGCTGATTCAGTATCGGCTACACCAACATTTTCCGAATAGGTTGTCTCCAACCCGTATTTCGATTCAGCTGCTTTAAGTCCCTCTAATGCAGTTGCATTCCAGCCCTGATCATTTGCAGGACCCGAGAGAAGCAGCGCAACTTTCATTTTTTGCTCTTTTGACGAGGTCTCTTCTGCACCACCACTGCCACAACCCGTTAACAAGACTAACAAACACATTAGAAGCGCTAAACCTTTTAAAATTTTCATCTCTATTCCTCCTCTGAATTCTTTTGATTTTATATTAGCGGAATGCCTCACACTCATTGCGGAGCACCCGCGTACAAACCTTTTCCCCCTGTTCCATCAAAGCCTGTTCATCAACACCCAACAGTTGACCGTCCCGAAACACAACGTTCCCGTTAACCATGGTCAGCCAAACAGGACCAGTCACGCCGACCCGAGCTAGGATATTGCTAGGGTCATGCAGGGTGCCCGTCAGTTCCAGCACTCCAGTATTAATCATGAACAAGTCAGCCGCTTTTCCAACCTCCAAGGACCCAAGTTTGTCCCGTCCCAAGGTTTTGGCACCGTTAACAGTTGCAATTTTCAGCAACTCATAAGGGGAAAGACAACCCCCTCGCGCTTTACTGTGGTAAGCTTGCATCAGATAAGCCATTCTGAGGGAATCGAGCAAACTTGAACTATCATTGGTAGCAGAACCGTCACATCCAAGACTAATGACCACATTATCCTTCTGGAGAGCTTTCATATCAAGGATCGGGAAACCGCCCAAGACAGCAGGCGAAGGACAATGGGAAACCCCAGTGCCGGTTTGTCCCATTACTTTGAATTCTTCAGGTAACAGCTCCCATCCATGGGCAATCCAAACATCCGGGCCAATAAAGCCAATTTCCTCACACCATTCAAGGGTTCGCTTATTCCAGCGTTCCTGCATTATGATGTTTTCTCCTTCGCCAAGATGGGTATGCAAGCGCACGCCCTTTGCCCTGGCTAGAGCCACCGATTCTTTGAAGGTGTCTATGTAACTGTTAATCGGCTGGCAGGGCGCCACCACAATCTGCTTCATTGAAAAGGGTGCAGGATCGTGATACAAATCAATCAAACGCTCACAATCGTAAATAAACTCCTCGGTGGTTTCCAGCATATCCTCGGGGATCGTGCTCCCTTTGCTGCGCGGGAGTGTATTGGTCCCTCTTCCGGCGTGATACCGGATGCCCAGTTGAGCTGCCGCTTCCATCTGTCTATCGACCAGCAACTTACCCGACGCACTTGTATAGCAATATTGATGATCGAAAGCGCAGGTGCATCCATGCTTGAGCAAGTCTCCCATGGCAGTCAATGACGAGTAATAGATGACCTCAGAATTAATTTTTTGAAAGATACGGTAGATTTTGTCAAGCCATTCGACGACCAGCATATTAGGATAATCTATGGTCATCAGATTCCGGACAAACGTTTGGAAAAAGTGGTGATGTGTGTTAATCAGACCGGGATAAACGAATTTGTCACGGCCGTCGATCACTTCAGCTTCCTGTGACGACAAGTTCTTGCCTATCTGCAAAATCTGTGGTCCCTCGATAAGGATATCGGTATCATAAAGGACTTGATCTGCAGCGTTACAAGTTACAATTGCCCTTGCATTTTTTATTAAGATTTTTTTTCCCATCTTGCCTTCATTGCCTTTCTAATGTCGATATTAATTTGTTTTGATCGGCAACAGTTTCTTTTCCATTGCGATATATTCGTATTCTATACCCTATAGTTACTATAGGGTCAAGTACCTTTTTAGATTGCAAATCGGTTTGCCTTAATACAAATTGCATCCATAATACCCCCCTTAAGAAAACGCTATCTTTTTACTATACATGTCTTTGTATGAAAGCAACTCAAGGGCAGTGTCATCCGGAAGAAGGAACGACTGAAGGATCTTGATCCTTCGCTGCGCTCAGGATGACATGAGTGAAAGAGGACTCTAAAGTTATGCTTTCTGAAACGCAAAAAAAACAGGCGCTTAAGAGCGCCTGCCAAAAAGTATAGAATTATGAGTAAATCACTTCAATACACTCGAAAAGGATTGATTTCCTGACCAATTAGCCTAACAGCTTTTCTTATATCATCGTCATTCGCTTTACAAACACATAACCGCAAAGCTTCCGAATGAGGGATGCCGTCGATATAACAACTATTTGTACTGTTTAAAAGCACATTATGATTCGCAAGCCTTTTTACAAGAGTATCAGCTGAAAGACCTTCTATGTCTATACAGGCATAGATCCCGGTGGGAGGGATATAGCATTTTACTATATTATTTAGTTCACAGGCCTCCCGCAAAACATCCATTTTTTCTTTGTAAAACCGTTTAATTCTTTGCACATGGAACTTGTACATACTACTTTTCAAGTAGATTTCCAGTGCTCCCTGTGTAAGGATCGGGGAATTGAGATCGATGCTCCGTTTATAGGTTATAAATACATCCTGTAACTCCTTAGGTACTATAGCCATTCCCAAGCGCAATCCTGGCAGCAATGTTTTTGAAAAGCTTCGTATGTAGATAATCCTTTCTTGCTCCCCCAAAGCATACATAGGATCCGCCTTTGTATCCAGTTCCAAATCTGCTAAATAATCATCCTCAATAATATAGACACCGTAATGATTAGCAAGCCTTATTATTTCCCTCTTTTGTCTGTTGTCATAGCAAAATCCTGTAGGGTTTTGATATCTTGGCATTGTATAAAAAAATTTAATATCTGATCTTTTAAATATTGATTCCAGTTCATTTAGATCCAGACCCTTATGTGTTCTTCGAATACCAACAATTGGAGTTTTGTTACATTTCATTACTTGAAGCATTACAGGATATGTTGGTTGTTCTACTAGTACTTTAGTCCGACCATTGGGAAAAGGGATAGTCCCCAGAATATATAACGCCTGCTGAGATCCGTTAGTTATAAAAATATTTTTTGGTTTTGTAAATACCTGAAAATTCACCAAGTGTTTAGCTAAACTCATTATTAGTTCTGACATACCCTGGGCTGTTGAGTATTCAAACAGCTTTTTTTCATATAACGAAATCGCTTTTTCCATACAATGATGGAAATCCTTATAAGGATTAATCGAATCGTGAGGACATGCTGTCGCTAGATCGACTACGGCAGTACTTCTATCTTCGATAGCAACTGATTTTACAACAAAAAAGCCACTTTTAGGAAAAGCAAAGATTAAATGCTCTGACTCAAGCAATTTATAAGCTTTTACAATTGTATCTGAATTACAACATAATTCTTTGGAGAGTGTTTTTATCGATGGTAGCTTCTCGCTAGGCCTATATATACCAGAAAAGATTTTTTGTCTTATAAAATCGGCAGCTATCTCATATTTGTAGGACATAGTCGATAACCCCTCTTCTGTACCGGTATAGGTTAAGAATTATTTTCTAGCTTTGGTCTACCTGCTTCAATTAAACTAAATCTAAACGTGAATAAGAGCTAAGTTAACAAGGCCTTAAGACGAAAACCAGATACTCAAGGGGGGATTTTATATGATCCAATTGAATGTCAATTCTTATGACAAAGTTATTAAGCCATTGAAAAGCGTAACAATAAATACGTTATTTGCTAAATCAGTTATTAATCAGCAAGTACCTGGTTCGGTTTATGTTGATTGCCCCATTAACCCAAGAGTATTTTATATTGTACATCCCTATGGCATGTCTTTACTTTTCGGCGAAACAGAAAATGCCAATTTTAATGATCACTTATTTGTGTATTTAACAAATAAGGAAAAGCTTAGAAATAAGGAAGAATGGTTACAGGTATTTCCAAAATCTTGGAACAAAAAACTTGAAAGTTTACTAGCTTCTTATTTAATAAAAAAAGATTTCACAAATAAGATAGAGTTTTTAGGCACTAATTACGACAATAGAAAAGTGGTGGAGAACACAAGGGTTAATTTTGTTTTTAATCCTAACGAGTATAGAAACGTTAAAACAAAATTTAGTAGACAAAGAGAGGAAATAGTCCGGGTAACTAAAGAAACCTTCAGGAATTTCGAGGGAAATGTTGTCCCCAAATATTTTTGGAAAGATGAAAATCAGTTTGAAAATAAGGGAATAGGCTTTAATCTGATTTACGATAATACTGTAGTATCAATCGCATTTTCGTCTTTCAGGGTCAAGAACCAATTAGAAATTGGGATTGAGACCTTAGAAAGGTATAGAAGTAAAGGGTTTGCATTATATGTTTGTTCCGCTCTAATTAATTATTGTATTGAAAACTCTTTGGAACCAGTTTGGTCATGCCGCCAGGAAAATACTGCCTCATACCAGTTAGCTCACAAGCTTGGCTTTATACCTACGCTTAGTATTCCATATTATAGACTTTTGGTATAGAACTACTTATCGCGCCTTAATCTGCAAGAGAAGCGATTTATCCCCTGTATTTTTTAGCTAATCCCTTCAAGAAATTTCTTGCGTATTTATCCCCACACTCTTTATAATTCTTATGTCCTTCCTTTCTTAATAGAGCACTTAATTCTCCTTTTGATATGATGACTCCTGCTTCCTTTAATATATCTATGATATCCTCACTTGATAGTGATAGCGCTATCTTAAGCTTCTTAAGCAGGATATTATTAGGATTTTCATTATTCTTTAGTCCTGGTTTTTCAGGTTCCCCTGGTTTTGAATCTTGCTTCCCTCTTTTAAGTATTATCAAGCCATTTAAAAACGTTTCTAGCATACTGTTCTTACATTTTATATTCTCTTCCTTATCTTCTACCCCGTCCGGATCGTCAACTTCGTCGTTGTAGCGGTAAGTGTCTTTTGATTTCATAAGCAGCTTTCTTACTATTTCTTCTGTCAGTTCAGCTCCACCAAGTTTGAATATCTGTACCATTTGTGTATCCCTTAAATTGAGAGCATATCTTAATCGAATTAAAATATCATTATTATCCATGGGTAATCCTCCCTACCTTTCTTAAACTATACTTCCATTATAGCATGAATATTATTTATGGCAGAGCCACCGTACTGCCATGAGCTTTCCGGTAAAAATAGACCTCCTTATGTAGATTTTTACATCTTCAGGAGGAGGTTTTGCTATTGCCCATGGGATTGTAGCTAAGGATGGATAAACAATTAAAGGTGAAGTCTATGAAATAGACAAGAATACCTTGAAAAGGCTGGACCATCTTAAAGAGGGTATTTGTTTCTTAGGTCTTAAGGTACACTTTACCTTCATCCCCATCAACCTCTATTTCCCATCCATCTTTAATAACTCGCATAACACCAGGAATATTCACCACGGCGGGAATACCGTATTCCCTGGCTACAATGGCCCCATGAGATAAATAGCCTCCGGTTTCCATAATCAGCCCACTTGCTTTTAAAAACAACGGGGTCCAACCCGGATCGGTGGAGGGCGCTACCATCACATCTCCTGGCTGCAGCCTATTTCCTTCATTAGGATGACTAATCAACCGAGCATTACCGGAAGATCTTCCCGCAGCAACCGGCACACCTGCCAGGAAATTGCCCGAAGTCAAAGTGGCGGGCTCTGTATAATTAGGAGTCTCTCCCATAATAACATCCGGCGGTGAGATGGACTCCATTTCTTTCATGAAGGTTTTTCTGGTATTAATCAGCGCCCGGAGCCCGTTGCCATCCCATTCGCCTGTTAAAACCGCAACTAGTTCAGGCCAGGTACAAAGATAAACATCGGCTTGTTTTTCAATGATCCTTCGTTCATATAAACGAGTGCCAAGTTCTTCCGCTATCATCCTGTATACTCCAATGACCACCGCCAGCACTGATTTTGTCCTTTCCCTCACAGCTGCCCCTTCCTGGGCCTTACTAATTAGTTTTCTGATGGAGGAATGTTTTTCCGCCGGTACTTTATTTTCGACTTCCTGCCAGGCCTGTTCAAATTTCCTCTTTTGCTCAGCTTTTAATTTACTAAGATCAGCAGTGTTTATCGTACTGCGAATAATATTCATCAGGTATGAAGGGTCCTCCTTCCACCTGGGGTTAACAATGTCGAGCTCGTAGACTGCCCGGTGCCCATAGTCTTTTATAAACTCACGAAAAGCCTGTTTGAAGGTAGACCTTTCCGGTAAAAATTCTTCCCAAGAACAAGGATCAAAATTTTCATCGCCAAAAAACTTTAACGCATCATTGTCCCTACGGGCGATTTCAGCTAGTTCCATTAGTCTATATCCGTGATCTGCACTGGTGATATCCGCAGATCCCCCCACCATTAAGGCGTTTATAACCGTTGTGGACCTCTCAGCTAAGAATTTTGATAATATCCTAAATAACGACCCTATTTGTAAGGAAGCCGACCCGCTTAAAAATGAGAACTCCCCAGCAAATTCTATGTTAATCCTGCCAAGTTCATTATACAGTCGAATGAACTCCTGATCCTCTAAATGGCTAAACCCTTTTGATGTTAAGTTCTCAATGGTACTTAGGACCCGGGTATGGGTTTTTGAAGCATTTTTCTTAGCCTGATTTATTAAATTGGCTCCCTTTACTCCATTCCATAACCTCTTTAAACCAGTAAGTCCTTTATAGGGTTTTGGGTCTTTTATTTCAATTTCAGGCTGATGACCTCCAAAGCCAAAATTGAAAGCCCGCGGCAAGGCACCCATTGCATCGAACATACCCCATTGCAATGCCGATAGATTACAATACAGCCGACCGTTGAAAAACCTAGAGAACTGTAATCCTTTGGGCAGTTTATAACCAATTTTACTATAATTAGATTTAAGAATTAAATCTATGGTAGAAATCGATAAACGACGACTGAGTGGTGACAGAACCATAGGCACGGCATCTCTATAGTTTCCATTGGACCAAATATCCGGTTGGTTCTTTAGAGCTGCAAAGGTTTTCCTGGCTAGGGCTGTCACTGGTCTAGCCTGAACCAAAACAAAATCCTGACCGTCAAAAACCCATTCTACGTCCTGATGCTGATCACATTCCCCCAAAGCTTCAAAGACCCTTAAAAGAAGTAACCCGAACTTTTCGATTTGCTCATCGGATAACACTTGTTGGGTAGAATAATCTTTAGTTTGCACAAATTGAATTCCCCCATTCTCTTTTGGGCAGGTCAAACCTTCTTTCTGTCCCGTTATTCGCTCAATCAATTGGGGGATAGCTTTCCATGGGCTGGAATCCAGATAGTAGGTATCAGGCTCAATAATCCCTTTTACAACGGCTTCTCCCAAGCCAAAATTGGCATTAACAACCAAAACATCCTGATGTCCGCTTTGAGGATCACAGGTAAAACCTACTCCAGCTGCCTGAGCCTTCACCATCTCCATTATTACAATTCCAGCAGCTACCTGATCATCACTAATATTTAACTTTCGGCGATAGGCAAGAGCCTGATTCGACCAAAGAGATGCATAACAACCTTTCACAGATTCAAGTATACTCTCCAATCCGTGGACATTCAGAAATGATTCGTGGATACCGGCAAAGGATGCCCTAGCTGAATCTTCAGCTGAGGCGGAAGACCTAACGGCTATTGGCCTGTCAATGATACCAAGCTGCTCAAGCATAGATCTTAATTCATTAACGATAGGTTTAGGTATTAATCCCGCCTGGATTTTCGCTCTTAATTTACTTAATCTGTCTTGGTTCTCGGCTTGATCAATGTTTCCGACAGTTACTGATTGGGAAATGTTATAAACCATATCCTCTAAGCTGTTGTGCTTGATAAACTCGATGTAACAATGGGTATTAAGAACTCCTCCCAGGGGAATTTTAAAACCATACTGGTCCAGACGTCCCAAATTCCAGCCCTTGCCACCAACCTGCTGCACTCCAAACTCAAACGCTTCATTCCATGTTAAAAAGTACTTTCTTGGGGATTTTATCATATAAACCACCCCTTACTTAAATTGTCCTAAGCCGTTATTATCTCTTTAGTTCCCTTCATTCCTGGACTTTGCTCCATTGAGAAAGAGGTCTACAAGTTTAGCCATTTCCTTACGCAGTTCTAGCTTTGACGGATCATTTAGCCAATCCATGACAACAGAACCTCGAAGAATATCTAATTGTTTCACCAAGAGTTCGGCCTGAATATCCTGTCGGATTTCACCTGCCTCTTGACCAAGCCTGATAATCTCAGAAATAAGGCTTTGACTTCCGCCACTTTTGTATCCTTCTCCTTGATAGGCATTTTTCAGGCGATAGCCTAAACAAATTCCAGTTAGCTCAGGGCTAATTTCCACCCACTCATAGAGTCTATCGAGTATAACTAATAATCGCGACTTTGTATCCGGCAGCTCTTGCAACGTTTTCAAGCTTTCTTCAGCGAATCCCCTTGATAGACCTCGGACATGTTCATCTACAATAGCCTCCTTGACCGGAAAATGATTGTACAAGGTCTTTCTGGCAACATCAGCTTCTTCCGCTATCTGCTCCATCGTTGTATCGTTAAATCCCTGACTCTGAAATAAATCCATCGCAGCTTTACAGATTTTCTGGCGTGTCTCCTTTTTTTTCCTTTCCATCCTGCCTTCTACCGGTGCATTCCTCTGTTCCATTTCGGTGCCTCCTATGAATCTGTCTATAATTACCAGTATGCAAAACCATTGTACATTGGGTATAGTTACACTTTGTGTAATTATTTATATTATCCCTATTCTCTTGCAGTGTGTCAATACCTTCAAAATACAAAAACCATGCGTGTGCACGAAAAATACGAGGACGATTACTCGTCCTCGGTATTTACTAAACATACGGGATTTTTTAATACTCTAGTAACTTCATCTCAACCATAGGGATAATATCCTCGATTGGCCTCTTTCCGTAATAAGCAACATGCATCACTTTATTATCCAAATAAGTAAAAATATGCTTTCTAATTCCCTCTTCTGCCAGATACATTTTAAGTTCCGAATGATTAATTGCTTTAATTTCAGTGTCATCACGGTAAACATAGCGACTAATAAGGTCAAAGGTAAGCTTTTCTGCCATGTTGCCAAAGGTGAGCTTGAAAAAACGAGTAGTTATACTCGGCGAATATTCCTCACTATTATCTCCCCACACTTCACCCTCTATAATTCCATGTTCATCTATTTCATATTGGACAGGTGCAAGCAAACTCCAATCGTAACTTACTCTATTCGCCCAGTCAACATTATTACTAGTATAACCCCTCTCGCGCCTAAGCTTTGGATTTTGTTCTATTTCAGTAAGCCTTACGATCGGAAGATTAGTATTATTTTCAGTCAGTGTGTAGTCTTGGCGCTTGCTAATTTCGACTAATGGTATGCAGATACAAACTATCGCTAAAGGCAAAAATATTGCTGCTAATATGCCACCTGTCAATCTCGCTTTTCTAAAGTCCTCTCTATGATTGATTGAGTTACCTTGTAATAGAGATTTCTTTAGATTACGTATGGCTACATAATTTCGTATTACTGAATAAAAAACATATAGTTCAACTACAACAAGGAGCATTTGCTGAACAAACGAACCTTTGATCATAAATAAAAAAGGCTCTTTATTGAGAAAATAAACACTAAACATCATACCAAGGAACAGCATCATTGCCATTGACATCATGATCAAATTGTTTCTTAACCGTTTGTTTAAGTCTGACAAAGAAAGCCCTTGCTCAATTGGATCTGTATGTAACTCGGTTGTGGACGTTTTCGCATCCGCAGAAAAAATATAAAAATCCCTATTGTTTGTGACAATATCCCATCCGCAATCATGATATACATCTAATTGTTCCTGTGAGGGATTTTCCTTTATAATATCAATTCTATAGTTGGTTTCCCTGGGTTCCCCATTTTCAAAGTAACCAAAGATACGTCCAATTTTTTTCAAATGCAGCCCCTTTCTCGCCATATCAGAAAACCAGGCTTCATTCCGGCCCAGAGCATACATATCATCAAGCATTAGTCTTTTTACGAACTTACCCATTTATAATCCCTCCTCTAGTATAATTCCATCTTTAATCATATACTTTAACCTTTTGTATTCAGCCTTAAGTGCTACTCTACCCTCTTCTGTAATAGCGTAAGTTTTTCTACGACCATCATCATTCAATATTATAATTAGTTGATCTTTTTGCAGTCGTGTAAGAACGCCATACAGCGTTCCCGGGCCCATTTTGATACGTCCTTTTGATACTTGTTCAATTGAACTCATTAGTTGATAGCCATGATTAGGATTCATCAAGGCAAGGAGTATATAATACATTGCTTCCGTCATCGGACTGCTTGTATTTGGCATTATTTCAACCTGCTTTCAATATTATGCTAGGCGATATATCGCATGACATAATACTATGATAACCTCATTTCTTTGTCAATTAAATAAAAAGAGCTACCCGTAGGGCAGCCCAAAAATACCAATAATATAGCACCAGTACCAAAGGAATTACCCGTTACTACTGATAGTCATGCTTCTCCATAAAATTCGCCTAATCGCCCAGTGCACTCATTTAAGTAACTCTTCAAGACTTATACTAAATCCCTCCAAAACCTCGGAATGGGCTATCCCTGTTTCCTTCAATACCTCTACCTGGTGATACTGCCCTTCCTCATTTAAACCATAGATTTGTACAGTATTCAAAAGAGGATTAACAATCCAATATTCTTTAACCCCATATTGCATATATAAACTAAGCTTTTTAACGAGATCATGAGCTTGATTTGAAGGAGATATAATTTCAACAATTAGCTCAGGTGAACCAACGTATTTATTCTCGCCTAGTTTCGTCTTATCACAGATAACCGATAAATCCGGAATGACCACCTTGGTTTTTTCAGTCTGATCCCCTTGATTATCATCCGCTGTCCTAAGCTCAATGTCAAAGGGTGCAGGAAATACTTCGCATTCTTTCCCTTCAAGGAAATTGAATAACTTTGCATGTAATCTACTGGAAATCCTCTGATGTTTCGTCGAAGGAGATGGGGTCATATACACAATTCCATCAATGTACTCGAATCTACTCTCAGAATTTTCCCTAAGTTTATTGTATTCTGCCATGGTAATGACTTGAGGTTCAGTTAAGCTCACCATAAACACCCCTCATGTGTATAGATTGATGTTATTACCATATTATAACACAATCCAACCTATACCTTCCATTGATATCCTATCTAACTTCGTGCTGGAACGAGCTGACACTGGTATTTCCAAACAAATCATAGTATAGAATTGTCATACCTAACCGAGAATAATACAAACAAAACAAAACAACACAAGGAGGCATTTATGAAAAGGCAGACTAAAAATTGGATTGTATTTACTCTTGCTTTATATACAACAATGTTTATACTAATCCCTCCAAAACGAGGACCAAAAGTTGCTCCGTTTGGATTCTATTTAGGTTTTATTCATGCGAGCATTCTGAACTATTTTACCGCAAAAATCTATAAACTATGGAAATACCCCGGAGACATTTTATTAAAAGGGATACCTATCTTTACCTGTTTAAGCTGGGTACCAATCGCTAATATATTTGCCTATTTTTTTCCATACCGAAAAAACTCTATTTTTAAAGCTGGATACATACTTATGTTTGCTTCAGCGACAACAGCGGTTCAACATATTCATGGTTTTATTGGCATGTGGGAAAGTAAAAAATGGAGAACAATGTATACCTTCCCTCTTGCTGTATTTACCCACACTATAATGACGTTATTTCTACCGCTGTTTAACTTAAAGAACATTAGAGAGAACCATTGATTTCTCTGAAGATATCAAAACCTCCTCCTGCAGATGTTTAAAGGTTCTACAGAAGGAGGCGCCTATTTTTCAACGTTGATTTTCACCTAAGCAGCGAAGAAATTTTCTCTTTTATCTTTTCAGCTTCTTGAACAAAAACATTGCTTAAATCAAAAAGGTTTTTACCGTAAAAATCCGCCTCAACAACAACCGGATCATATGGGAAATGCCCTAAAATCGGCAAAAAGTTAATCCTCTGTTCAATTTCGTCGATTTGCCCTCCATGCACTTTATTTACGACTGCATAAACATTTTTGACCCCTAGGTCATTAGCAAGTTTTACTACTGCATGAGCTGTTTCAATACTGCGCCGCCCAGGTTCCACGACAACAATAAATGCATCGACACCTCTTGCCGTCCCCCGCCCAAAATGCTCCAGACCTGCTTCCATATCCAGAATAGCAATTTCATTTCTTTCCAGGACAATATGATCCAAGAGACTTTTTAAGAGGGTATTTTCTGGGCAGGCACAGCCGGTTCCTCCTTGGGTAATCGACCCCATCCGTAATAGTTTAATTCCCCGATGTTCAGCAACATAGGTATCCGGAATGTCCTCCACCTGGGGATTAAGGCTATAAATTGCCCCAATCGTTCCCGGTTCAGCTCCAGTACGTTCTTTAATAAGTTTTCGTTCTTCCGAAATAGGGGTTAGTTTGGCTAACAATTCTGGAGGAAATCCTAGAGCCGTTCCCAAATTGGCATCAGGGTCAGCATCTACTGCAAGAACCCTCTGTCCATCACGGGCGTAAAGATAGCATAACAGGGATGACAAGGTCGTTTTCCCCACGCCCCCTTTACCAGAGATGGCAATCTTAATGCTTTTTTCGCTCATATATTCATCCGTCCTTATCAAAAATAGACTCCCACTTTTACAAGCGGGAGTGGGATCCCTACTTTGCGGTAATTTTTAATTTCCTGGGCAAACAAGTCCCAAAGCCTTACGTTTCTGAATAATACGAGTAATCATTGTTTGAGCAGCCTGAATTGGATCTTCTTCATAAATTAGTTTTCCCCCAAAAAGTTCATCTGTAGTCACGGAAAACTCACCTTTGTTAGCTGTTAGAGCTTGTTCTACAAGCGGTGAACCTGTAATAGGGGCATTAACCCCGATGTGAACATCCACTCCCTGAGCAATAAAGAAGGTCCCAATGGATAAAGCTTTGGGGCTATGATTTTCAGGACTAGAGCCTGCCACGGGTAATTGTCTCACAGCAACGCCCATTCTATCTGCTAGGGCAACCAGCAAATTATCAATTCTAGAATTATCAACACAACTTCCCATATGAAGTGCCGGTGGTAAGGCCGGTAAACCGTTTGCTTGCCCCATGGCAGTCAGAACATTGGCTAGTTTTTCGCCGCAATAGTTTAATCCCTCGGGTGAGAGTAGCCCATTTTTCCCTAAGGAGTGAGCTGAACATCCAGAGGTAACGATTAAAACATTATTCCTCATAAGTTCTTTGGCCACTTCCGTATTGGCCCAGTCTTGTTTCACTTTAGGATTTGTGCATCCAACAATCGCAACAACACCTAAGATGTCACCTTTAGCGATAGCTTCTATCAGGGGAAGTAAAGGATCCTCTCCATTTAAAGCAGCAAGAAGTTCCACAATCTGCTCTACGGAAAATCCTGCATAGGCTTCTACTGTACCTGACGGAATCTGGACTTTGGATTGGTCTCTGTCCGGGTAATGGGCTAGAGCACGACGGACAATATCCTCTCCCATCCTATCTGCCTCTGCCGGTGTCCAATCCACATGGCTTGCTCCTTCCAACTTAATATTCGGCAATGTGGAAATAAGTTCTGTATGATAGCATTCCGCCACTTGAGCTAGACCTGGCATAATACATTGAGCATCTACGACCATTGCTTCTAAGGCTCCTGTAATAATCGCCAATTCCTGACTCGAATAGTTTGTCGCTACAGAAACCCCTTGACGCATCAAAAGTTCATTGGCACTGCAACAAATGCCTACAATGTTAATTCCTTGAGCTCCTAGTGCTTTGGCCTCATTATTTAATTTACGGCTCCACTCCAGCACTTTTTCTGAGACCATTGGAATATGTCCGTGAACGGCAATATTGACATAATCCTCTTTAATAACACCCATTCGGTATTGGGTTTTAACAAGCCGTGGTGTACCAAACAGAATATCCTGGAGATCGGTGGATAGATGCAATCCATCATATCCTTCAACTAATCCCATTTTCATGATTCCCAGCAAAAGGCTAACCGGATCACTCTCACAGCCCATAGCTGTTTTATTGATAGCATTGGCTATTTCTAAATGCGCATTGGAGGGCAATATATTCAACTTTTCCCAGGTTTTAATGGATTTATCTTGGGCCCGAAGCCTTAGCCAATGGGATACACCGGATTGCTGCTGAAAATCTTGTAAGGCAATTAAAGCAACTTCTTTGGCTAATTCATTTATTTCTACCCCATCAACTGTCAATCCCAGTTTCTTGCCAATACTGATAAGTTTTTCTTTACCCTTAATTTCATAAGCAGCTTTACCTTCAGCAGCCTCCAAAAGGGTGTGTAGTACTTCCCGAGCATGTTCTACGTGCGGAGTTGTGCCTTCCACAATCAGCGACAGTAAATTACGAGCCACAATCTGGTCTGCCGTAGCCCCGCAAACACCACGCTTTATCCCTTTATTCCCATTAAAAGTTACTCGGCAGGGTCCCTGAAGACAACGGCGACAGCATACACCCGTTAATCCAAATTTACAATGAGGTTCTTGTTCCTTCGCCCTTTGAAAAGCAGTCTCAATTTTCTCCTGTTCCGCTTTCACTAATAATTCCTGCACCCCAGTATCTATTGTAAGATCAGTTATTAATACTTGTCTTGGCATCTTAAGACCCTCCTTATCTAAAAAGTTTCTCTTCTCTGACAATATCTTAAGACATCATAAATAAAAAAACCATCAAATATCTGACAGTTTTCTTACTCTTTCGACATGTAAATTATTCTGTTCTTCCTCCCAATTCATGCAATTTAAGCATGTCTAGTAAGAACATTGTTTTGCGATTTCGTCTTATAATCCCATCTTTTTCCCATCGATTCAAGAGCATCGAAGTGGTTTGTCGAGAACTCCCAACGGCTAGGGCAATATCTTCCACGGATAAACCTAGATCTATAAACATTCCTTCTTGTTCAACAACCCCTTTATCTTTGGATGCATCCAGTAAAAACCGAGCAAGACGTTTATCGATATCAAGGAACGCCAGATTCTCAATGATACGAAGTGTATTCCCCAAACTATCTCCTAAGGCCTTAACCATACTAATGAGTATGGTAGGGTTATTAAGCATAAAAAGATGAAAAGCCTCAGCATTTATAGCCAAAATCTTAGTGGCCTCTCTCGCTTCAGCAAAAGTCTTTGAATGACTACTATAAATATCACCTTGTTCCAAAAAGGCGATTGTAAATTCTTTTCCATCTGGATAGGCGAGGTAAATGCGCACCTTACCTTCTAGTACAATCATGATGAAATTATCCTTGCCATTGGGTTCAAAGATACGCTTATTTTTCTTATAATTTCTTTCATGAGCACTATTCTGAAGAATTTCCACTTGTTCATTGCTTAAAGTTCTTAAAAGCGGGATTTTTCTCAGTTCATTTATATTCATAATAGACAGAACTCCTAGCACATTTGATTTTCCTCACTGAATCACAGGAGTAAGTGAGAGCATGTTGGCCGTTGCTCTACATCTCATAGGTTTCTAGAGGTTAAGAGGGTATAACATTAATAATCTTATGGTAATCTCTAGCATAAGTCATTCTCTGAATATCCAGTGCAAGATCTTCTCCAACCCCTAAAAAACGGAGTGTTCTTGTGTGAATAATACTTCCATCCATTAACTTATCATAATGATCATTAGTCGTTTCTTCAAGGGGTACTTTCACACCATCTATCATTAGATATAACTTCGTTAGGACTAAGCTTTCTTCACTACTTATAGTAATAAATGTTTCATCTTGGGTCTGTGAAATTTCATGGACCTCTACTCTTTGATCAAGGATTTTCAAAATCTGATTTTTTTGAGTAATATCTAGGCTAAATCTATCATTTACATCATGATCGGCGGCAAAACTTACAACCTCAATTTGTAACTGCTTTAAATCTAAGGGTAAGGCATCGAAATCACTATGAAACTTAATCCCCTTAAGATCTGTACTTATTCCCCATCCTTGCTGAGTAACTTCATTTCCATCAGCAATCAGTTAAACTTAGATTCCTTTCGAAAGGTAATGGTGGTTTAAAGCTTGATATATTCTTAATCTTAGTATTATCCTTGCTAATCTCACCTTGAGAATTCTGATGACTATAATCTCCCCAAAAAGCCTTAACAGACATAAATGGGGTAATATTGTGATCGTTAACATGACTGGTTGGATCATCGATAGTGTAAAACAGCAAAAGCTGATTTTCATCCAGCATAACATAGTCTAGAGTAAGTGATACTCCGTTGCTAAAGGTATGGGTTTTCCCGATAGTCTGTCCTTTATCAAGTTCATTTAACTGTTGCAAAGGGTTCCCAAAGGAATTTTTAAAACTGTAGCAATGGATTCATAATCCATATCTAGATAATAGCGCAGTTTTAGAACCTCTTGATATTTTTGATTGAGCCCCAACAAATGACTTTCCAGAATAATTTGATCTTCCCTGGCTCCAAAGGATTCTTCATAGGAACCCTCACGAAGATTATTGAGTGACAGAACCTTGCTATTTTTTCGCAAATGATTCTTACAGCAATTTACTAAGATGGTTTTACTCCAACTGTAAAAGGCATGTTCATCTTTCAACTTCTTAATGTTTTCATAAACCTTCAGAATCATGTCTTCGGTAATATCCAAGGCATCATCATGATTTTTCATATAAACGTAGGCCAATCGATAATAATCCTGTTTCTCTCTCACGATTAGCTTAATTAACATTTCTTTATCACCGGCCTTGGCACGTTTTACCATTTCAATAATTTCCTGGTCCACCCCATCACCTCACTTCTATACCTAAGAGTTTTAATACGAATAAAAAGTTCATTTTTATTCTACTAGTATTTCTTTTAAGTATTTAAGTTAAAGACGTTAATACTCCTTAGTTACATTAATAAAAGGAGCTGTCCGCCATACGGTTCCGAGTTTCACATCAAGGTAATCCTTCTAAAAATAAGTAAAAATATATAATTACGCCGTCAGAAATAAGTTGTCTAGAACCGTCTATTAGTTTAAGAGCATATTCTAGGCAGGAACAAGCCAATTAAAGAAAGGGTGAAAAGTATGAAATTCTGTTTAAAACTTGTTTGGGTGCTAGTGATTCTACTTGTAACTACCGGTTGTAATAACGGTTCATCCACTTCAGACAATAACAACCAGACTCCTACAGTTATAAATGACCAACAACCAATTTCAAATTCTAACCAAACAAATATCAAAACTGAAACGGGGCGTTACAACGGACAAATTGATGCTAATTCCATCGAGGTTAATAGTTCTAACGTACCAGAGGAAATAGCACCAGAAGTATATAGGCTGAGTGAATCCTTAAAAGCGACCTTTGATACTTTCAAACTTAACTCTGGAGATACAGTTAAGCTAAATTACAAGCTGAACGAGGCTGGTCAAAAAGTAATCGAAGAATTAACAATTCTTAATCGATCTTCACAAAATCCTCAACCACCATCTACCCCGAAAAATCCAACCCAAACTAAAATTGATACAGGTCGATATGTTGGGCAAATAGACAATAATTCAATCGAGATACTCATTAGCGGTGTTCCCGAAGAACTATCTGCTAAGGCCTTTAAACTAAGTGACTCGGTTAAAGCTAATTTCCACACCTATGCTCTTCAAAAGAATGATCAAGTAAAGATCACTTTTATTCCTCAGAATGAAGGGCAACCAATTATTACAAAAATCGAAAAACTTACGTATAGTACCTTTCCTAGTAGGACACTAACCTATATAGGTTACACCATTAGCTCAGAACACCATGGAACCCCATGGTTAAAACAACGAAAAACTACCTCGTCAAGGTAGTTTTCGTTGTTACAGGTTTTAACTTATGTTTCAATCGGAAAACTAATGCCTTCCATCAATCCTGCATGCCACGGCTTGATCACGAGCATCCTCGGAAAGGATATCCGAATACTGTTTCTCATGTCGCTTAAGCCAAATATTAGCATATGAACAGGTAGCTGTAGCTTTAAACCCTGCTTTTCTAAAGTACTCAGCTACTACTGCCATCATCTCCCCAGCTACCCCCTGACCTCTCAAAATGGGATTAACATAGGTATGATCTATATTCACCTCTCCATTTTCTTTACGAACAAAAGTAGTCTCACACATCAATTCTCCTTTTTCATCGGTACTGTAAATTCGTCCATTTTCATAGTTCCAATTCATGCTTTTCCACCTCGAATTTTATGACTTATACCTTAGTTCAAACATATAGCATTAAGAGCACCGCCATAGAAGAATTGTGCATCAGGCTTTGGGAATTATCCAAGTTTGCTGTTAGGCAGTAAATGACTGAAATTTTCAGCAAACTGCATTACAACGGTTTGTACTTCCTCCAACTTTTCTGGCTTTAGCAAAGCTATCATTTTAGGAAGAAACTGCACGATATCATCCTGTGTAAAATTCCCTTCTGTCAGCTTCTTAAAGTTTTCAACGAGTAATACTTTTGCTTCCTCAACCTTGTCTTCTTTTACTCTTTCTAGAATAAAACTTAAAAATTGTTCCTGTCCTTGATTCATAATAACCTCCATTAAGCTTTATAACATCCCATAGTATATCACAAATTATTAGTATGTTCACCGCTTGGTGGTAATCGACTTCCCCTAAAAAAATATGCCCAATTGCACTCCGCGTCAGTTTTACTTCCACAACTGCGTCTATTAAATGGAGTGGCTTAAATAGTCTTTTCATTGGAGTTGCAATTGGTATGTTGAGGAGGTAATAGAATGAAGAAAGCTTGGTTTTTAGTTGTTTTGCTCACGGTGTTTGTCCTTGTCACTTTGCCTAAGCTAGGTAAAGCAACTAACGAAGAGGTAACGGTAACCCAGGAACAAAGTCTACCCACAGTCGAAACTGCCGAAAATCTGCGCAGTCTCTTAAAGGAGTCGCAGAGTTCCAGAGCATTAATGGGACAAGGGAGACTCTATGCTACTGACGTGATGTTGGGGGCTGTCAATAAATCCGTTCAAACAGCAGAAGCATCAGCACCCCCTTCATCCAATTATGACATGGCGGGAAGTTCTGATCATTCAACCACAAATCTTCAAGTGGAGGGTGTGGATGAAGCCGATATTATTAAAAACGATGGTCAATACATCTATCAAGTAAACAATCAGGAGCTGATTGTTACTCAGGCTTATCCTGCAGATCAGATGAAAGTAATCAGCTGTATAGTCTTTAAAGAGGGAGAATTTACACCCCAGGAGCTCTATGTGGATGATCATTATTTAGTCGTAATAGGCAATACTTCTTATTCGGAAACCTCCAATCCTGATACTCCAAAGGTTCAACCTCAAGCTCAGGATGTTTCTCAAGTACAAATATATCCCCCTGTCTGGGCTAGATTTGCCTCCAAAGCAATCATCTATGACCTAGCTGATAAAACCAATCTGAAGCAGTTGCGTGAAGTCGAACTGGACGGGGACTATGTTTCTTCCCGTAAAATCGGTTCGAACCTTTATATAATCGCCAACAAATATTTGGACACTTATCGGATTATGGAACAAGGTGCAGAACCACTACTCCCTAGTTATTGTGATACTGCCGGCAAAGGGGATTATAAAACCATAGACTATAAAGACATCCGTTACTTCCCACAATCAATCGAAGCCAATTATTTGCTGATAGCTGCTCTTGATCTGGATCAAAGGGATAAGGAAATGCAGGTTGCAGCTTATCTGGGTTCAGGTCAGGCTATCTATGCTTCTGCCTCCAATCTCTATGTGGCAGTAACCCAATACCAGCAGGTTCATCAACCTAACCCCGATCTGCCTTCACCTGAATCCTCAGCAAAAGCCCAGTCGGCGTCTAGTAACTCTTCTAATTCCTCCCCGACTATAGCGCCTAAAAAAATAATACCGAGTTCCTTTAAAATAACAACGGCTCTCTATAAATTCGGACTGGCTCAAGGCGAAACCACCTATAAAGCTAAAGGCGAAGTACCTGGTACCATTCTTAACCAATTTGCGATGGATGAAGATAAGGACTACTTAAGGATTGCTACTACTACCGGTCAGATTTGGCGAACGGATGAGCTTACCTCTAAAAATAATGTCTATGTCCTTGATGAAAACCTCCAACTGACAGGTAAGATCGAGGATATTGCGCCCGGCGAGAAGATCTATTCCGTCCGATTTATTGGAGATCGCGGCTACTTAGTAACCTTTAAAAATGTCGACCCCTTCTTTGTCCTGGACCTTAAAGACCCGGCGGCTCCGACAATTTTGGGTGCTTTGAAAATCCCGGGATACAGTGATTATCTCCACCCTTATGATGAGAATCATATTATTGGCTTCGGCAAAGAAACCATTGAACTAAGCCAAAACACTGGTCAAGGCATCCTTCCTGGTGAACCAGGGGGATCGACGGCCTTTTACCAAGGGCTTAAGCTTGCAGTCTTTGATGTAACGGATGTTGCTCATCCTGTCGAGAAGTTTAAGACGACTATCGGCGACCGCGGAACGGATTCCGAAGTGCTTCGCAACCACAAGGCCTTGCTATTTGATAAGGAAAGAGGGATTCTATCCTTCCCCGTTACCCTTATGGAAGTTGCCAATCCAGGTGGCAACACTTCAAGAAACGGCTTCCCCGACTATGGGCAATTTACCTATCAGGGTGCCTACGTTTATCATTTTGATCTAGTCAACGGCTTCACCTTAAGAGGCAAAATAACCCATCTTAAGAAAGAGGACATCTTAAAATCCGGTCAGTATTATCTGAACAGCTCTAAGGCCATAGGACGGATTATTTTCATCAAAGACACTTTCTATACCCTTTCCAAAGCCATGATTAAAGCCAATGATCTTACGTCACTACGAGAAAAGAACAGCCTACTTCTAAAATAGTCTTGATTCACTTCGACAAGGTAAATTTAGGAATAGTATAAGTAGAGAAAGGGACTAGGTTCTTGACCTAGTCCCTTCGCTATTGAAGAGTTTTTAAGTAGGTTATTTGTACATGCTTTCATACATTTTTGGATCATAAACTGCCTTTCTATTGGGACATTCCCTTGAACATAATATACAATTCTCGTACGTATCGTTGGGAAACCAAATACCGGAAATTGATTTCATCGGTATTATTAAAGAACTATCTGTCAGCTCAGCACCAATTAGTTCTTTGACATCCCCAATAATTTCAAACAACTTCCGCTGTTCCTGAATATTCCAGTCTATAACGGAACCTGGGTTCATTTGGGCAATGGCCTCTATTTGATATTTTTCTTTTAAGTGAACCTCCAATGCCTCTTTTGCCAAACGCATGGCTTTTTCAGCCAAGGCGTTTGCCCAAAAGTTTATTAGCATATCATCAAACGAATTAGCCCATTCCGATAGTTCCTTACCACATGTAACAATAGCTGGAAAGAATTCACTAATCCCTTTCAAATTAACCTTAACAACTCGACTATTTAATTTAGCCCCTTCAACCACCACATAATTGTCCCCACTTGATTCCAGAACTGTCTTTTTATATACTGCCTTGGGTCTAGCGATAGCGGAAGCCTGTTCAACTAGTCGTTTAAACTCGTTGAAATAAAAACTATTAACGTGCAGCTCATTCACAAGGCTTTGTAAATCTGCTTCAAAGTAAATATTATCCAGAACAACTGGTTCCATCTTAAGTACCTCGCTGATGTTTTTTTCATTTAATACGTTTTTGACCGAAGCTAAATCAACCACCTGCAATTAATGGAAAGAGTTTTACTTCATCACCATCTCTTAAAATTGCCTTTTTCTTTTGCTGAGTTCCATTTATGATAATTAAAGTAACCTTCTCTGCAGGCAGATTAAGTTTCGCGATCAAATCTAATACTGTGCTGTCTAGTTGCAGTTCTATTTCAAAAATTTTTTCTCCAGCCGGAGTAAACTTTTCCAACCACGCATATAATTGTATTTTTACTTTAATCATCGCAAATTACATCCTTACTTTGCCTCGTGTTAAATATTAAGCCAAACTACCAGGGCCTCTCCTAGTACTATAACAAGCCACTGTTTTTCAGTGGCTTGTTATAATAATTTCATTAATCAATATAACTCTTAATTGTTACACATGTATAGGAAGATTTAGATTTGATAAAATATCTTTCAGGATCTTATCTTCTTCAGGTGTTAACCCTAAGCGGGGGTGACGGGCCGGTCCTCCGGCTTGGCCAAGAAGATCCATTGAACGTTTAATTGCCTGGACATATTTTCCGGATCCTTCAAGGAATTTGCAAAGGGGTAAAATTTGATCGTTAATTGCCCAAGCTTTTTCGATCTCACCATTTTGGAAATAATTGAACATATCTGTCACAAGTTTTGGCACGACATTCCCAGCAACACAAATCCATCCTGTTGCCCCGACAAAATACGATTCCATGACTAATTCTTCTGATCCGCAAAAAACTTCAAAAGCACCCTTGGCGTTTCTGGCCAAGTCTCTGGCTTTACCTATTTCCCCACTTGATTCTTTAATAAATTTAACATTTTTACAATCTCTTCCGATTTCCAGCATTAATTCAGTGCTCATGTTAACTCCAGATGTAAACGGATTATTGTATAACATAATCGGAATATCGACGGCATCTGAAATTTGCTTGAAGTGGAAATAGATTTCATTATCCTTTGGTTTACTGTAGTATGGATTAATGACTAATGCACAGTCTGCACCATTAGCTTTTGCCTGTTTGGTGTATTCAATGGCTTCTTTTGTTGTTTCCGCAGCCGTTCCTACGATAACAGGGATCCTGCCGTTTACTTCTTTCATTACGACCTCAACCATTTGGAATCTTTCTTCCTTTGATAAACTTACGAATTCCCCCGTGCTTCCATTGATTACAATCCCGGCAACACCTTGGTTAATAAAGTAGTTTACATTGTTTTTTAAGCCTGACCAGTCAATTTCTTGTGCCTCAGTCATTGGTGTAATGAGTACGATAAAAGCCCCTCGAATTTTTGACATGTTAGATTGCCTCCTTTTCTAATTTGAAGTTTGCCAACCCCAATTCATCTAAAACAGCTTTTGAGACATAGCCATTTTCATCCCAACCACGCATTTCATAGTATTCTTTAAGATAAACTTCCAGGTTTGGCACCTTACCTGCTCTGAATCCTTCTTTAGCAGGCTCGAACATAACTTTTGGCAGAGTATCTGATTTGGCATCAAAACCATCTCTTAAATTAATTAAGCGCTGGGCCGTGAAGATCCTCGTGCCGGCCTTCATATAGTCTTCTATAGTGTAATCCCAGCCTGTTACAGCATTAAAAATATCTAAGGATGCCTGAAAAGGCATTTCAGCTCCGTCAATCATAAAGTCACATAGTACAAGAGAATTAAGCAACGTTGCAAAATCCTGTAATTTCACCGCCAGCATGGTTTTATTTTCATCCTTAAAGAACTCTGTTGTATCTTCAGTTATTCCAAGTTCCGGAATGAAAAAACCACCCATTTCTACATCTTCTGGCATTCCGCGCATATGACATGCCCCGCGTGTACTTGTTGCATAATTTATGGCAAGACTAAAGTTGGCACGGGCATCATGGGCTGCCAAATCCAAGCCTTTGACATGGGCTACTCTTTCAACTGAGTCCGGGTGAATCTTCGAAGCAGCTCTTAAAGCACCCTCAGCAAAAATAGCTCCAAAACCCTCCTTGTTGCCAATTTGCTTTAATAATTCCAGCATGACTTCGGCATCGCCCCATTTTAATTCCAGGCCATCAGTTTGTTGTATATTGAGCCATCCCTTTTCAAAACATTCCATGGAAAACGAAATACAGGCCCCCGCAGATATCGTGTCAATCCCCAGTCTATTGCAGATGTCATTACCCATAGCAATAGCTTTAGGATCATCAATTAAACAATTACTTCCCAACATGCCCAGAGTTTCATATTCAGGTCCTATCCCCTCCTGAGCATATTCCGTGGGTTCAGTAATTTTTATATGCCTGTGGCAACCCAATGGGCAATATTTACAGGGGAGCGGTTTGGCATTTAATACGTTAGTATAATTAGGAGCACCAATTTTGGCAGCCCCCTCAGTCCAGACATCTCCTGACCAATTTTTAATCGGCATATCTCCGACTGCTTCCACAGGAGTACACATACCCGGAGTGCCGTGCTCCCTGAATCCATTCTCTTTTCCCGCGCTATGAATTAGCTTACTATACTTTACTGAAAGCTTTTTCAATTCTTCCGGGTTGTGCAAAGGCACACTTTTTGTTCCTTGAACTGCTACAGCTTTGAGGTTTTTAGATCCAAATACCGCACCAATTCCTGTCCTTCCGGCAAAACTATGTTTATCAACTACAACACACGCCAGGGTTACCATCTTTTCCCCTGCAGGACCGATTGTTGCGATACTAAGTTTATTGTTGTTTTCTCTCTTCTGAATTTCATCGAAGGTTTGATAGGAATCAAGTCCCCAGATTCCCGCAGCGTCACAAATTTCTACACTATCATCAACGATTTTTAAATAAACAGGTTTTTGGGCCTTTCCTTCTATCACCAAAAAATCATAACCGGCATCTTTAAGGCCGGGTCCGAAATCTGCACCCGCTCCCGACTCTCCCCAAGTGCCTGTTAACGGTGATTTTGCTGCCAACGTCCATTTTGCCCCACCTGGTATAGTCGGGCCTTGAAAAGGTCCACAGGCAAAAACTAGTTTGTTTTCCTCACCCAACGGATTGATTTTTCCTGCAGTTTCTTCCAGCAATACCTTGGCTGCAATACCAGCTCCACCGATGAAATTCTTAAAAGCTTCATCATCAACATAATCAACCGTAATCTTTTCAGTTGTAAGGTTGACTCTAAGGGCTTTATTCCAATACCCGTTATTCATAACAAGCCTCCTTTGCTCATACTCCTCGCGGTATGACAATTATTAAGCAGACACGTTTTCATCAGCAAAACGACTTAACCTGAGTGGGTCTATCGTAATTTCGGTCTGTTCACCGCAAATTATTTGTGTCATAAGCTTTCCAGTGATGAGCGATAACCCAATTCCATCCCCTTCATGACCCGCTGCTACATAAAAACCAGGAACCTCGCTATCTGAGACAATCGGCATATGATCAGGAGTATACGGTCTTAAACCGGCATAGGACCGGATAACATTAATATCCTTCATCACAGGAAAAAATCGGACAGCACGCTGAGCTAATGCTTTCAACACCCCATTATGACAAGTGATATCCATGCCCACAAAGCGGCGGCTGCTGCCTATCAAAAAGTTATTAGCATGAGTCGGTTCAAATACAAAGGCAATACCGTATTCAACCATCTCAGGCGGAACACTTCTTTGATAATTATCTCCTTCAAATTTAGCCATGAGATAGCCAAACTCAACAACCTTACGTCTGGCTACAGGAAATGTTCTTTCTGCTACAAGGATCTGACCTTGTCTAGGTTTGATTGGAATTTTTAGATTAACCATTGCGCCAATTTCCGGAGCCCATATCCCGGCAGCATTAACTACATTCTTAGTCAATATTTCTCCCTTATCGGTGATTACCTTGCCAACACTGCCGTCAGAATTCAGTCCAATACCCGTCACTGAGGTATAGGTTAATATTTCAGCACCCAGTTTTTGGGCTCCATGGGTTAATCCATAGGCTAAAGCCATGGGATCAAGTGATCCGTCGCATTGAGTCTCCAATCCTCCGATAATATCCTTGGCAAGCTTCGGCTCATCCTCATGAACTTCGTATTGATCCATAATTCTTACAGGCAGACCCTGTTCTTGCTGCTTTCTACAGAACTCTTTGGCAACTTCCATCTCTTGTTGGCTCTCAATAAGCAACAAACTTCCTTTTCTGGTCCAGTGCATATCATAATCAATTTCCTTTGTAAGACCCGGAAACATATCCTGGCTTAGCTTGGCAAGACTGGCATCATAACCGGGAAGTTTATCATGGATCAGAACATTGCCATCACACTTGCTTGAAGTTCCTTGGGCAATATCCCCTTTTTCAACCATGATAACTTTCAGGTTTCTCTTGGCTAAATAATAAGTAACAGCTGTTCCAATAGCTCCTCCGCCGATGATTACGACATCTGCACTCCTAGTCATTGGCAACACCACCCAGCACACCAAACGAAACTGGTTTTACCGGCGGTCTGTCTGTTCCCGGGTCAATATCTTCCGGCTTCATTCCTGTTTCTTCAGCAAGAATACGAGCAACAAGCCTCTGACAGGTTCTCCCTTGGCATAACCCCATACCCGCACGAGTTCTCCGTTTGATGCCGGTGATGGTGCGTGCTCCTTGCCTTATTGCTTCCCGTATCTCTTCATCGGATATTTCTTCACATCTGCAAACTAGAAGATCCTTGTCGTTCATTGTTCTTCCCCCGTTAACGTTAATTATCTAGGAGATCACTTTGCCTTCTTTCCCATACTTGCTCACCCATAATTCCTTCATCGTTTGTCGGCCCTCGTCTACTCCGGGGTTGAATTGTATAGGTGCATGCTGTCTTACATCGCGAACGTAATCGACGGATTTTTGAAGCAGACGATCGATAGAACCCGCTTCTTTTCCGGATCTTTTTACAATGGCCAAGCCGGCAACCGTTCCCTGGGCCATGGCAATTTTTCCGCCCTCAATCCCTGTAATATTTCCAGCTACGAAAAGGCCCTGCAGAGGGGTCTCCATCCATTCCGAATGAACTGGAATATGTCCGCCTAGTTCCGGAACAAATTGGAATGGGCATCCGGCAACTGCAGTGATTTCTGTCAGTGGATATAAGCCTCCAGCAATACAAACGAAATCTGCTTCATAAATCTTATCGGAACCGGGAACAGTCGCACCATTAGGGGTAATATCAACCACGCGCACCCCTTCCACCTGTTTCTTCCCAACTATTTCCATAGCAGCTTTTCGCAGTTGTAAAGGAGTACCGCTTATTTTCATACCGCCTTTAGGATAGAAGTTCAGCGCAATTTTTCTGAGCAAGCCGTTTTTCATAAAAACGCTTCCAAAACGAAGCAGTAACGAAGGAGCAAGGTGTGCTGCACTTAAAAGTGATTTAAGTACTTCCTCCGGTTCGCCCGCCTCTTGGCTGATTGGACTTTTTTCCGGGAGAACGATCCTGTCCACTTGGATTCCGGCCAACTGTAATTCGGTTAAAATGGCAAAAGCCAAAATATTTGCTCCAATAATGATTCCTTTTTTACCAACTTGAACACGATGGACATTCGTCATTACTTGTGCTGCCCCGATTGACATAACCCCAGGCAGAGTCCATCCGGGTACTGGGATGGGATATTCTGCAGACCCGGTTGCGACAAGGACATAAGATGCTTTCATCGATCCCGCATTTGTATGGACATTCCAGAGAAGCTCATCTTTTTCTAAATTGAAAACCGAGACTCCACACCGTACATCAATCGCTAAATCTTTCGTCTTCTGTTGCAGACGCTCCGCTTCTTTAATTCCATTCCACCAGTTGCCGGATGGCTCTTCATAAAGCTGGCCGAGCAGCCTGCCTCCAGGCCTAAAAAATTCATCAAGGACAGTTACTTTCAAGCCAAATTCCGCACAAGCAATGGCCCCTGCCAATCCAGCAGGCCCTGCTCCAATTACAATTACATCACTCATTATCCTTCTTCCATCCTCTTAATAGCGTTAGGAAGCTGCTTACCGCTTTCAACCACCATGCCCTGTTGAACTATTGTTAGACATGCCCTTACATTTGGCTGCCCATTTACCGTTACACGGCATTCCATGCAATGGCCAATGTTGCAGTAAATTCCACGGGGTTTTCCACTTTCCTCATGTAGCCGCAGCGTTCTAACACCATTTGCCAGAAGTGCGGCGGCAATTGTTTCATTTTCATATGCTTCATAGTTTTTTCCGTCAAATTGAAATGAAATGGCTTTACGTTCTGGTAGTTTTCCCAGGATGGGATGGTCTAGTAATCTTGTCACGTTTCCCCCCCCTTTAAGAATCCTGCTGAGAATTATACAGCAAATAATAAGCGCCGCTGCTGCTGACAGCCATTGTACGGTACCTAAGATTCTCGGCAGCTTTCTGGGATGCTTGCAATTATTGACTTCCGACCTTTGCGTGAAAACCATACTTTGCACGATTATATTGGTAACAGCAACTGTTATAAAAAGAAGTATTGACCAATGAAAAGCCTAAATAGAGTTTTTTCTTAACAGTCATTTAATCACTCCTCGTAATTAGGCTTATCCAATGGACTGCTCGTTTCAGACTTTTTTCTCTACTCGTACAATCCGTTCCGATGTGCCTTAAGATACCCCATGCAGAAAGGATCCTGTCCTATTAAAGCCTGCGAGGCATGGACAAATCCCATCATTGCTTTGTCTAAGGGATCCATTATATAGGCGTCCATGCCGTAAGCCATTGTCTGAATCATAAAAGCATGATTGAGAACCTTCCGGTTAGGCAATCCATAAGAAATATTACTTAACCCACAGGCAGCATGAACCCGGGGATATTCTTGACGTATGAATCGGACAGTTTCCAGAACATCGAGACCAAACTTATCTCCTGTACTAATCGGCGTGATCAAGGGATCCAAATATATGTCATCTTCAGGAACCCCGGCATCAGTAAGATCCTTGACTAAATGACGTACTATTGTTATACGCTCCTCGGCTGATCCGGGAATACCATTATCATCCATACATAAAGCCACGACTTTAGCTTTATATTTTAAGACCATAGGTAATACTTGAACAAACCGATCCTTTTCCGCACTAATTGAATTAACCATTGGTTGACCGTTCTTTGCCGCCGCCAGTCCAGCCTCAATGGCTTCAGCCCTCGGCGTGTCAATGCAAAGGGGTGCGGAGACCGCTTCCTGGATAGTGTTAACAAGCCATTCCATTGTCTCTACCTCGTTATACACCATTGTCCCGCAATTGACATCCACATAATCTGCCCCTGCTTCAACTTGCTTTTTAGCTAAAGTTTGTATAAAGGCAGCATCTCTTTGCTCAACAGCCGGTTTAACAGCTTTCCGACTTGTGTTAATTAGTTCGCCAATGATTAACATGCCTTGTCCTCCTTTTTTTGGTATTCATGAAATAAACATTAACCAAGTTCAAACCCTTCTGCCAGAGGATCATCCGGGTCCATCATAAACGTACTCATGCCGGTAAGAAAGGCGCGGCCGCTAATCTCCGGCACGATCGCCGGTATGCCGGCAATTTCCGTCTCCTCGATAATCCGGCAGGTGAATATGCTTCCGATCAGGCTCTCATGAACAAACGTTTCATTTAGCTTCAATTCACCTTTGGCATGCAACAGCGCCATCTTTGCCGAGGTACCGGTACCGCAGGGAGATCTATCGATGGCAGCGGAAGTTATGATGACTGCGTTCCGGGCAGAAACACCAAGCGTATCGGAAGGAGCGGAAAACTCGATATGCGTTACCTTATCCACAAAGGAGAGCAAGGGATGACGGACCTGAATCTGCTCATTGATGTACTTCCTCAGCAAAACGCCCTTTGCCACAATCTCTCTGGACCGTTCCGGCACCAACTCCAACCCTACAGAGGCAGCAGATAGAATTGCATACATATTTCCACCATAGGCCACGTCAAATGCAACACGGCCGAATTCAGGCGTATCGACGCTGTAGTCACGACCAATTACAAGCGCAGGCGCATTCACAAACGTAACGTTCTTGGCTCTTTGATCCTGTACTTCTACACTTACCTTAACAACCCCGCTGGGTGTATCCAAAACAATCTCTGTAAAGGGTTCTTTTACTTCCACCATACCAGTTTCCACCAAAGCCGTAGCAACACCGATGGTGTCATGTCCGCACATGGGGAGCCAGCCGCCAGTTTCATAATAAATCACACCGATATCCGTACCGGGAGTACAGGGTGGCGTTAAAAAAGCGCCGGACATTACTTGATTACCGCGAGGTTCGAGACACAATACTTTACGCATCCAGTCATTATTCGTCTGCATATAAATGAATTTTTCTTGCATCGTTGAACCAGGAATCACCGGCACACCACCAACGACGGTTCTGGTAGGTTCCCCACCGGTATGCGTATCGATTGTTTGAAACGTTCTACAAATTCTCATTTTACCTGCCCATTAAGCAATAGGCCCTCCTTCCTGTTGAATATACAAAATTTTCTGTTATTTATATTTAATATACAATAGTTTACTTCTACTTACTTTAATAATTGACAGTGATGTATCCGGCCTAGGATATTTACTATACTGTGGTATTAAATAGCTAAACCAAAACCAAATGCAGCGGTTCCTGCTACTGCAACATGACCTGTTTCCCTTGAAGAGAAGATCTGTTTAAAAAAATAGTAGATTGCTCAGTTCCGAACCGGTATGTGTACAATGACGCATACTGTTGCCGATGTACTGGTCACTGTACCCATACCATTCGGCGAGCAATCTTTTAGTCACTAGCCAATTAGCTTTAGGCAAAGATCTACTGAAGAAGCAGCGTCGGGAGCATATCCGTCTGCCCCTATTTCATCAGCAAACTCCTGGGAGATTGGAGCTCCACCAATGATATATTTTACGTTTAAGCCTTCTTCTTTTATTAATTCAATGGTGTCTTTCATCTGAAGCATGGTCGTGGTGAGAAGAGCAGACATAGCAACGATATCCGGTTTATGTTCTTTAATGGCTGCCACAAATTTTTCGGGGGGAATGTCAACTCCTAAATTGATAACATTAAATCCTCCGCTTTCCATCATCATACCAACCAAATTTTTACCGATGTCATGAAGGTCACCTTTTACAGTTCCGATAAGGACTTTTCCTTTGCTGGGCATATCGGTGTCGGCAATCAACGGTTTTACGATTTCAATTCCAGCCGCCATGGATCTAGCACACATTAGTACTTCCGGAACGAACATGTCTCCATTTTTGAAACGAACACCGACTACATTCATCCCTGCAATTAATCCCTGATTGATGATTTCGATGGGGCTTACCCCTGCGTCTACCATTGCTTTAGTTTGTTCTTTGACCTGATCTACTCTTCCGGAAATAACACTTTGGTTTAATGGTTCAAAATTTGTCATAATTATTACTACCTCCTATACTTACTAAAAATCTATCTATTGGGGAGTTTGTGCTTGATCTAATAAAACCAATTAACTATTTGCCGATACCGAGAACTTCCCGAGCATATTTTATACTTTTAAGGCATGCCTCAAGTTGTTTCTGCTGAGCGACTTCGAGAGAGTCACCTTCCATATCCCATTCGATTTCAAACGTAATTCGGTCAGTTGGCGATACTTCTTTAATTGTGTTATATACCTTAATACAATCAATGTCGCCATCTCCCAAAGCTACCCCATGGAATCGAATTCCAAACTCATCCCTGTCAAGTTTATGGTCACAAAAATGGTTGACAAAAGCATACGGTGCGAGTTTTTCAACCGCGCTCATCGGGTCTTCAAGAACACACATGGAATTAACCGTATCCACACAGGCACCAACCAACGGATGATTGATTTGTTTAATTAGCCAAATAACCTCATCTGCAAAAGTATCGGTGTGGTTCTCTATAGCAAGTTTAATTCCCGTTTTTTCAAGCAAAGGCAATGCAGCCTTAATCTCTTCATAAATATCTACCAGTTGTTTCATTACTTGTGGATGAAAGCAGCTGCCATATAGAGGCCGAGGACGGCGAACATCTAAACTAACCTTTGCAATATCAGCCCCCAGGGCTTCAGCAATTTTTATACCTACCTCTATGCTGTCATTAATCCTGGAATCAAATGGGGAATCCAAGGAAAAATTGTATTCTACATATAAGTTATGTTGCTTAAAAGCATCCCTGACTTCTTTAAGACGCTGCTCATCCTTTGTTTCCAGATCACAACCAGTAATATGCAGTCCATCTAAACCCCACTTAACCGCATTATCTATAAGCTGCATTAATGTCATCGCTTTTGGGCGGTACTCATTAAAATTTGCATAATTTTCCCCTAATCCCCAAAGATGAAGCGTATAGGTATGCAAACCAAGCTTCATTGTTTTTGACATGGTCTTCCCCGCCTTCAAAGAATATTCTATCCCTTACCCCAACCATTTCTTTTCTAATTCCAAGAGATCTTTCAGCTTATCCGAGGGTAGGGGTGGAACTTCATGATTTTCAATTACATAGCGTGCTTTAGTATTTAACCTTTCCGTTAATGAAGGCATTGTTTGTCCTTTTTGTAAAACTGAACGGTCAAACAAGGATGGTACCCAGAAATCCCGGAAATGCTTATAAGTATGCTCATGAGAAATATAACTTCCGCCGTTTCCGATCTCATCAACCACATCAAGAGCTAATGTTTCATCAGTTACGGGAATTCCGCCTAAAATTCTTCTTACCATTCCTTGGATTTCATCAGCCAAGAGGAGAACTTCCGGACAGGTCACCGTTGCCTGATCCATTAAACCAGTGTCATGAACTAGGTTAGCACCGCTTAGCCCTGACATAAGACTGGAGATAGCAATTTCCGCAGCACACTGTTGATCCACAGTTTTGGCGTCAACGGTAGCGGCAGTACCCCAAATAGGAATTTTTAAGTAATGAAGAATATCTGTAAGTCCGGCAACACTTAGGCTCATTTCGGGAGCACCATAAGAAAATCTGGTAGTCTTCATATCCATAATTGAAGCAACTCCACCGGTAATAAAGGGAGCACCAGGTTTAGTCAGCTGATGAACAACCATTCCAGTAAAGGCTTCCGCTAAATTCTGTGCCAGCATTCCAGCTAAAGTAGCAGGGGCAGTAGCTCCGGCCATTGGCATGGGATAATAGACCAATGGAATTCCTTTTTCCGCACAGATCTTAATCTCTTTCATGGTGTTGCCGTCATGGCTGAGGGGGCTGATCGGCTCCTGGATATGAAAAATATATGGATTCATCCTCAATTCATCATATCCACCAGCCACAATTGCCGCCATATCGATAATATCCAGGAGAGAATCGGCATTGGTACAACTGAAACCGATAGGTTTTCTCATATACAGCATCATCTGACGGATAATAACCCGGTCAGCCACATCTCTGGGTACATCAGCACTAAAGCAAGCGTTTAAGACAAACTCAATATTCTTGCTATAATCAATTACTGTAGCCATATCCTTACCATCTTTACTGGTAAAAGGACGTCTTTCTCCAGTATAAGGATCAAGATAATCAGGGTTGTCTGGGTTGCAGCCAAAGTAAACATTGTTATCTTCTAAGAATAATTTTCTTTCCCCATCTCGATTACAAAGAACCACCCGAGGCGGTACGGTTTTCAGAGCACGTTCGACAAGATAGGCAGGAATCCGCACTTTGTTTCCCGGTCCCACAAGGGCGCCCTGATCGGCAAGGAACTGGAGTGTTTCTTGGCAGTCAATTTTCATGCCTGTTCTTTCTAAAATTTCGAGTGCCGCAAAATAAATTGATTTGATCTGATCGTCAGACAATACCCGCATTTGGGGTGTAATAAAGTGAGCATTATTTGATCTCATTTTGACCTCTCCTTCAAGCATTTTTTCTGATTATAAATTTATTTTTCTATATAGAAAATATTCGTCATGAATTAAGTTTTTTCCTGCTAAATAATAAGTAAATTTCAAATTTTTTTAACATTAGTAATTCAATCTTCTAATAGCGTTTTTTCGATTATTAATAGACATTCGAGTAACAATAATTAATACCCTTGGCTAGGCTATTCCCATATAAGTTTTCTTGATATGGTCATTTTCTCTTAACTCTTGACTGCTGCCTTCTTCTACAATACTACCCTGTTCAAGAACATAGCCGCTATCGACAATTTTCAATGTTGTATTAACATTTTGTTCTACAAGTAATACAGTAACTCCTATAGTAGTTAATTCCTTTAAGGTTTTAAAAACATCCAGCACCAATTTTGGGGCAAGACCCAGTGAAGGTTCATCAACCAGCATCAATTTTGGCTCAAGCATTAACCCCCTGGCAATGGCAAGCATTTTTCTTTCTCCTCCACTCATACTGCCGGCAAACTGCTTTTTGCGCTCTGCCAACCTGGGAAACAGCTCAAAAACTTTCTCAAGTGAATTCTTTACCTTTTGCTTGTCCTTAATGGTATACGCCCCCATCAGGAGATTCTCCATAACAGTCATTCCGGAAAAGAGACACCCATCATCCGTTACATAGCTGATTCCTAACCTTGTAATCTGCTGCACCGGGAGTCCGCTAATCTTTTTACCCATAAACCATATTTCCCCTTGGGAAGGTGTGACAATCCCTGAAATAGTACGTAAAGCTGTTGTTTTCCCGACTCCGTTTGGCCCTAATAAAGCTACAAACTTTCCTTCATTAACTTCGAGGGAAACATTCCACAATACCCCCAGCTTTCCATAACCAGCATTAATATTGCAAAGTTTCAGCACATTATCCCCTCCGAACTACCGTATTGATAATTGTATTAATGAACATTTTCTTCTCCTAAATAGGCTTTCATTACCTCAGGATTATTTAAAATTTCTTCTACAGCGCCTTCTGCGATTTTGGCTCCAAAATTCAACACCGCTATTCGGTCACATACGCCCATAATGAACTTCATTACATGTTCTATGCAAATAATAGTAACTCCACTATCTCTAATTCTTCTTATCAAATCAATAAAATCCGGTAGTTCAGACGGAGTTAATCCTGCTGCCACCTCGTCAAGGAGGAGTAGTTCTGAGTTAGTAGCCAAAGCACGAGCGAGTTCTAAACGTTTCAGTTGCATGGTATTTAAATTATCTGCAAGGACATCTTTTGCTGCATTAAAACCAACAAAATCCATTAATTCTTTTGCATGTTTTTCTGGATTTTTATGTTGCTTACCCCCATAGACTACAGCCACTTTAACATTATCCAAGGCACTTAACTTGGGAAAGGATCTTACAATTTGAAAAGTCCTGGCGATCCCTTTATGACAGAGCTGAGTAGGCGACAATCCGGTAATTTCTTGTTCCTTAAAAGTAATTTTGCCTTTTTCAGGCTTGTAAAAGCCGGAAATACAGTTCAAGAAAGTAGTCTTACCCGCTCCGTTAGGGCCGATTAAACCAAATATTTCTCCCTTATTGACTGTAATTGATACATCCTTTACTGCCACTAAGCCGCCAAACCTTTTTTCGACTCCCTCGGTTTTTAACAGCACAGATTTCACCTGCTTTCCGAATAGATCAACTAATGTTTGCCGGTGCCCGCAATAGCAGCGGGCACCAGAATATTCAATGTTATTTCGCGTAATCCGGGATCTTCAAATCTCCCACTTTTTGAGCATCTGGCCAAACCACGGTTGCTTTGCCCTCAAAATATTGAACTACAGGAAAAATGTAGTTCTTTTCACCTACAACAGGATCAGGAGCAGACGTTTTATCAAATTTGTACTCGGGAATCACAACACCATCTGTAAAGGTAATTTGTCCGGTCATAAGTTTCTCCTGGGAAAATTTAAAGAGTGTTTCTTTGTCCAATTTGCCGTGTTCTTTCAACGTTTCATTGGCGCACTTAATGAAGAACCGGGTGTAATCATATACCTGTCCACCGGCAGCAGGAGATGGATCATAACCATATTTTGCTTTAAAATCAGCAGCAAATTTTAATGCTTTGTCCGTTGTAAAAACAGGTCGATTGTCTAGAATATAATCAGAAGCATTACCTGTTAAAGAATAAAAACCAGCGGTTTCACCTAAAGCGTCACTAATCATCAGGGCCTTTAAGTTTTGTTCTCTGGACTGCTTAATGAATGCCGCAATGGAAGGAGGCGAGGAGATTGTTCCAGCTACCAGGGAGACATCAAGACTCTTCATTTTTGCTATTAAAGGATACATATCAGTTTCGCCTAATTTTGTATACTCTTCATTGACTACTTGCCAACCGGCATCAGTAAACCTTTTTTTCATACTTGCCCCGTAGCTTCTACCCCAGTCAGTATCATCACCGTATATAGCCAACTTTTTGTTACGAGGACTCCATTGACCTTTCTCAATGGCTTGGCTGACAACATCAACATAGGCCTGGGTCATTTTGTCCGGCATAGCCCAACCTTTATTAATCCAGTAATGATATTTAGGATCTGAGGCCCATTTTTCATTGATCGTTCCAGCGGCACCCATGCCGAAATAGTGAGGAATTTGATATTTGGCTACGGTCTCCATTAAGGCTACCGCCACAGAGCTGTTCCAATTCAGGATACCTACGTCAATTTTGTCCCTGACCACAGCCTGTTCATAAGCCGAAGTCCCTTTTTGAGGATCTGCTCCGTCATCAATCCAAACCAACTTCACATTGTAGTCACCGATTTTGTTTCCGACTTCATCAAAAGCCATGGTGACCGTATCCTTAAATTCTTGTCCTGCTTTGGCACTGGGACCAGTCAGCGGTAAATCCACACCAACAGTTAATACCTTGGAGTCACCATCCGATGATGATTTTTGTCCGCAGCCTGAAGCAAATAAAGTTACAACAAGCAGCATAACCAAAAATATCGACCCTAGTTTAGTAAACTTTTTCATATATGTTCCTCCCTTTTTTTCACTTACTTGATATATACCTTGCCAACCACTCTCCTACCTTTTCCTTACTCCCCTTAGTCACCTCACTTTGCCCATTTTTTTATTATCCCTAATGTTTAATTAGGCAAATGGATTACTCTCAGGTCCGGTTAGTTTTCTTTTTTTCTCATTGAAAATACCAACTATATAGTTATAAAAGTGAGCTATCCCACCAGGATAAAAAATCATTACCAATATTAATAACAGCCCGTAAATAACATACTTAAACTCCATTAAAAAGTTCAGGTACTCAAAGACGGGAACAACCAAAAATGCCGCTAATAATGGTCCCCATATACTTCTTCTTCCGCCAATATACGCAATAACCAGCACTTCCACCGTGTGCTTAGTGGACATAATATCCGGAGTCAGAATACCCATAAAGTGTGCGTAGAATCCTCCGCATAATCCTGCCACAAAGCAGGATATGGTAAAGTTAATTACTTTGTATTTCATGGGATCCACACCGCAAGTTCGAGCAGCCTCTGCATCCTGCCCCAATGCACTAAAGGCCAGTCCTAAATTTGAGTTTGTTACCCGTCTTAATACAATATAAGTTACAATACATATTACAAAGATTACATAAAAGTAAGGTTTTGACCAACCAGTATTAAAGTACAAATCAACGTTCAAACCCAGAGCTCCCCTAGTTAAACCCGTCAGAGAAGTGGTAAGTGCCATAAGGATTAAGCCGATAAACCACGCTAGAATTGCGGCAAACATTCCATCCATCTTGAGAGTAAGAACTCCAATTAATAACCCGAATATAGCCGCCATAAAAGCACCTGCAAGGGTTCCTATCCATGGGGAAATTCCCAAATTCGTCAAGAGCAGAGCAGAAGTATATGCACCTAACCCCATCAATCCGGCATATCCCCAGTTAGCTACATCAATATAACCGGCTGACAAATCAAAACCCATTGCCAACGTCCCAAACAATAAACTAATCACCAGCAAACGAAGGATGTATTCATCTCCAATTAGATATGGAGCAAATCCCAACAAAACAAACAGTCCTATTGCCACAGGTGAAAGTCCAAAGTTTCCTAAATTATGCTTTAAATTTTTAACAAACCCTGTTTCCAACGATTTTTCGCTTATCATATCCATCACCTCCTATACCTTCATTTTTTTCCCGAATAAGCCGGTAGGTTTAACCAGTAGCACCAAAATAATAATTGATAGACTAACCACGTCCTGCCACATGGCTCCTAAACTAAATGATGATACTGCTTCAATTACCCCTACAAGAAACCCACCGATAATGGTGGCTTGAATATTACCTAAGCCAACCAGAATCACCACAAACCAGGATTTATACAGAGGCTGCAAACCCATTGTTGGATAGGCAGGAATTATCGATAGCAGAGCAGCTCCGGCTATGGCGGCCAGCATACTGCTTAAAGCAAATGTTAATGTATGGATTTTATTCAGTTCTATCCCCATGAGCATAGCGCCTGTCTCATGCTCGGAAACTGCTCTAATTGCATTACCTGTCCTTGTTTTCTTCAAAAATAACCAGAAGATTGCTACAGATGCCATTGCAATTAAGAAGCCTACAATTCGGTCGGTTGAAACACTTAGTCCTGCGAAATTAATTGACCCGCCCCAGTATTGAGGGACACCTTTAAAATCTGTTCCTACCAAAGCTTGAGCTAAATTTTGTAAAATAAATGAAAGACCTGCTGTAACCAAAAAACTATTCATGATCCAATCTCCCCGAGACCTTTTCCTTAATGGATAAAAGGTAACTTTCTCCATTAAGGCACCACACACGAATCCCCCGATTCCTGCTAACACTATAGCGATAGCAGGCGGAAAGCCCCCTAAGGTACAGGCAAAATAAGAAAAATAAGCACCTAGCATATAAAATTCGCCGTGGGCAAAATTAGGAATTCTCATTACCCCAAATACCAGGGAAAGACCCATGGCCATGAGAACGTACATTCCCCCTCTTAAAATACCACCTACTAATAAGTCCGAGATTACAGTACTATCCATGTCATCACTCCTTATTGCTTTATTTAAAACATTGCGACTTATTGAAAAAAGCAGACTTTGTTGATATAACCCAATAACTCTTGTTTACTTCAAAAAATCGCTGTTCCAATCTCTTTAGACGCCAAGTACTCCTTGAGCTGAGTAAAGACTTTTTGAGATAGCTCGGGCTGACAATATTGAGCTAACATCTCTTCCTTTTTTTTATCAATATTATTAAGTAACTCTTGGTAAGGATTGGCACCTATAGGGTGGAACCCTTTCCTACTAATAAAAGGTGTATATATTTCATCCGTATTCACCCCTTGCAGAAACCGATTTACCATTCCTAAGATTTCTATATCAACTATAAATTTTTCATAGGACATTGCACCATGACTATCTAAAGTCCCTGCACTGTGAATAATCAAATTAGTCTTCTCTTGGCATGCCACCAAAATATCCATCATACTTTCGTATCCGCTTTGTACTGATAGGCTTTTGGCATCGTTTTCTGTCCCTCCGCCACGACATGGTATTCCATACTCTTTTGCTAATCGTGCTCCGTAGGCAACGCACAAAGCTCTTTCAGGTGAACCGTCTGCAATTCCACCAGTTCTCATATCAGCTGCAGTGGATTGCATGCCATACATAACAGGAGTCCCTTCCCTAACCATTTGAGCTAAAGTTATACCAGCCAGGATTTCTGCATTTGATAAGGCAATTGTTCCTGCAAGAGTTATCGGTCCAGTAGTTCCTGCCATAACTGCCGGCGAAATAATCACTGGCTGACCGTATTCAGCAAACAGCAAGAGCGTGTCTAAAGTATTTTTATCAAACTGTAATGGGCTTGTACTATTTAAGATTGCCATGATCCTGGGCGTACTAATTAGACTTTCTTTTCCAAAAACAATATCCAACATATCCAATACTGTATTGACCTCTTCCGCCCCGCCTGCCCCTCCCATAAGGCATTTATCAGAATAAGCTAACGCAGCAAACAGCATATTAGGATAACTCTGCCGTGGGCTGATATCGCTTGGTTGGACAAGGATTCCTCCATTAATACTAAAGAAAGGACATTGTTGAATCAGCTTTAAAAAAATTAAATAATCTTCAAACTTTGCCTTTCTTCTAATACCCTTTTGATCAATAATAGTAGGAGCTCCATAGCCAGCTGCAAATTCTGTTTTTTCACCCCCAAGCAAAATATTGTATTTAGGATTTCTGGCATAAACAGAAAAAGCTGAAGGTGCTTTCTTTATCCATTCCTGTACTTGACTGGGAGAAAAAAAAGCAGTTTGTCCATTCACTTTGACCCCCTTTTTTTGAGCAATGCTCAAAATTTTAGGGTGAAAAATCTTTACTCCGGTCGTTTCCAGTATCTGAAGTGATGTCTCATGAATTTTTTCAAGTTTTTGATTCAAAGATAACCACCTCCTTCTAAAAATCTTCAGTACTTTAAATCACTATGATTTAACCTCCTGAGATTTTCGCCAACCCACAATAGCAAGTTTTGAAATTCATAAACCTTTAGAAAGTTCTTAAAATCGGTCTTTTTCGCCAAACTTCTATTTAACAATTTTCTATATATATAATATTCTTTACAATTGTAAAAATTCCTGCAATTAAAAAAAATTTTGTCTAAAAAGGCTAGAAGCTGAAAATATGACTCTAACACAGTTACAGACAAAATCTACACAAATCAATCTCTTTAGGAGGTTCATGTTTTTGTAATTTTAAATAACCCAATGTTTTTACCTAATTAAATACAAAAAAGCACAAGCACTCACAATTACCAATATTTTTTAAACTATGTTGGACGTGAGCATCTATATAAAGAGTATCTCCCTCTTCCAAAATATAGGATTCCTTTCCGATAGTAACCTTTAACCTACCTTTAATTACAGTCCCAAGTTCCTCTTCCGGATGACCTCTGGAAATTTCCGCTGCACCATGCTGTAATGTCATCCAAAGACCTTTCATTTTTCTAAATCCTTGTGTTCCGAACTCATGCCTAACCCCATCATCTTTTTTCATAGGAAACATTGGAATACGTTCATTTTTCTTTATCACCGGTTGTCTGTCCGTTGTAGCTTGAACCAACTCAACCAAATCAACTTCTATCGCTTTACAAATTTCTAATAGAGCGCTAAATGCCGGACTTGTTAATCCACGCTCGACCTTACTGATAAACGCCACAGATAATCCGGATCTGTCAGCCAAATCTTGCAGAGTCATAGCACGTTGTTTTCTTATAATTTTTATTCTTTCTCCTAAAAGTTTGTCGGTCATAACAATGTCTTCTTGTACATTCTTAATAATGTCCATTTTTATTTCTATCCTTTTCTTCGAATATATTTAATGATCAATTATGTTCGGGTCTACTCCAATATCTATCAAGTACTGTCGAAGTTTTGACTTAATCTCAGCTGGAAGTTGCGGTAGGTCGTAATTTGCTAACATCTTAGACATCTTGTTATTAATATTTTCTTTTAAACATTCATCAGGGTCCTTATCGACAATAGGCCCTCTTAAACTAATATCAGGAATCCAAAGTTCCGTGCGACAATTTTCCATGGTATTTGGGTGTGTAAGGAATTCGCCTCCAGGGCCTACTTGCTTAATTACATCTAAGGCCAAATCTTTAGGTTCTGTTTTTACTCCTTGAACAAAGCGATTTATCATCCCAAGTATTTCTAGATCTACAATATACTTTTCAAATGACATCGCTCCATAACTGTCTAAACCCCCTGCACTGTGTAGAATAAAATTAATTTTTTCCTGTACTGCAGTCAGCATGACCATCATACTCTCGTACCCGGCTTGAACCGAGACTGATTTAGCATCGTTTAGCGTCCCTCCTCCACGGCAGGGAAGACCATAAGACTTTGCTAAACGAGCACCATAGGCAGCAAAAATTGCTGACTCAGGAGAACCAATAGAAAAACTTGCCGTTCTCATATCCGAAGCTGCACTTGCTGAACCATAAATTACTGGAGTTCCTTCACGAACCATTTGAGAAACTACAATACCAGCTAAACTTTCGGCATTTGATAATGCTATACTGCCTGCCAATGTAATCGGGCCTGTGGTACCCGCCATTACAGCTGGAGCAATAATCATGGGTTGACCATACTTAGCATATATAAGTAACGTATCTAGCATCGTCTCGTCAAATTGAAGCGGAGACAAGGGGCTAATTATTGTAACAATTCTCGGTTTATTGATTAAATCTTCATTTCTTCCAAAAACAATTTGGAGTATATCCATAATCATTTCAGATTCCTTAGCGCTTCCTAACCCACCGAACATACATTTATCAGAATGGGTCAAAGCAATCATCAACATGATTGGGTATATTGGACTATATTGTAAGTCTGAGGGTGTAACCATCACTCCACCATTAATATTAAAAAATGGAGTCTGGTGCACAAGCTTTACAAATGTGAAATAATCTTGTAAAACAGCTTTACGCCTTGTTCCCTCAAAATCGGCTATCCAGGGAAATCCGGAATTGCATGAAACATACTCAACCTGATCCCCCCCAATCTCCATATCATACTTAGGATTCCGGGCGTAGATTTTAAAATGTGAAGGCGCCTTACTTATCCAGTTCATAACCTGGTCTGGTTTAAAATAAGCTGTCTCTCCTACGACCCTTATCCCATTACTTTGAAGCAGATCTAATACCTCTGGGTGATGAAACTTTACCCCTACTTCCTCCAGTATTTCCATTGATGCTTGATGAATTGTCCTTAAGTCGTCTTGCAATTAAATACACCTCACCTAATTATTAGTGTTTCCTACTACCTTTTTCGCACAATCACTTTTGTCCCTTATCTTAGCTATCTGAAGTTGTATATGAGCAAAATAGGGGTTTTCTAAAACCATTTGCTAACCAATTAATCAACTAATTTTCAAATTCTTTTTCTATTCATATAATATTGTTTATAATCAGAAAAATCAACCTAAAATTTCATCTTTCCTTTAAGTTTTTTATGGGGGACGTTTTGGAAGAGAACACTTCTGCAATGACAGGCAATTCTACTAATGCTGACTTCAAAATGGCAGGGGTTTCTGGAATTCTCAATCTGACTGTTTATTGTTAATACGATACAACAAAAAAAAGCGCCTAAACTTTTTGTTTAAACACTTTTTAGAGCTAGTTTTATAACAGTACTCATATTTATCCAATTTAAACTAATTGATTGCAAAAAAGCATATGCACTCACAATCACCAATATTTTTTAAACTGTGTTGGACATTCGCATCTATATAAAGAGTATCTCCCTCTTCCAAACTATAGGATTCCTTTCCGATAGTAACCTTCAACCTACCTTTAATTACAATCCCAAGTTCCTCTTCCGAATGACCTCTAGAAATATCCACTGCACCATGCTGTAATGTTATCCAAAGACCCTTCATTTTTCTGAATCCATGTGTTCCAAACTCATGCCTTATCCCACTATCTGTCATAGGATACATTGATATACGTTCATTTTTCCTTATCACAGACCGTCTATCCGTTGAGGCTTGTACCAACTCAACCAATTCAATTTCTATTGCTTTAGAAATCTTTAATAGTGCACTGAATGTTGGACTTGTTAATCCACGCTCAACCTTACTAATGAATCCAATAGATAATCCCGATTTGTCAGCCAAGTCTTGCAGAGTCATATCACGTTGTTTTCTTATTATTTTTATTCTTTCTCCTAAAAACTTGTCACTCATGAAAAACTCCATTTTAAAAAAATTCTTTTTTGTTTTAATTTTATTCTATCTTTCGAATTTATTCAACAGTTTTATAATGAGGATCAGGTTCTTTTCACCTCTTTAATCACTCATTAAATCACATCAAAAAGACTCATCTGATCACTTTCCGGAATTCCCTTAAAACAGCCAAATTTTCGAAGTGAATCGATGGTAGAATTTCCGATCTTGGCCCGTTTCTTGACATCCTCTATGGAGTTAAAGGGCTTTTCTAGGGCCGCGTTAAATATCCCTTCGGCTGCGACGGTACCCATGCCGGATATACTGTTTATGGGCGGCCTTAAGCCCTCCTCCTCAACCAGGAATTTTGTGGCATGAGATTTGTATAAATCAATGGGCAGGAAGTTAATGCCCCTTTCAAACATCTCCAAAACCAATTCTAGGTCATCGTACATATCCTTATCCTTTGGGGTGGATTGGTTGCCCAGCGCCTCGATTTCCTTCAGCTTGGCCTTAACCTTTTCTTTGCCGAAGATCATAAATTCAGCGTCAAAGGCCTTTGCTCGAATGGTTAAATAGGCTGCATAATAAGCCTTCGGTATGTGCACCTTAAACCAGGCTATCCGAAAGGCCATCATGACATAAGCTGCAGCATGAGCTTTAGGGAACATGTATTTTATTTTTCGGCAGGAATCAATATACCATTCCGGTACCTTATGCTCCCTCATCAAAGCTTCATATTCCGCCCATTTTTCCGGGTTCGATAAAGCCTTCCCTTTACGAACCAACTCCATGATCTTAAAAGCCGTATTAGGCGGCAGGCCCTTTTTAATTAGATAGGTCATAATATCATCCCTGGTACAAACCGCCTCACTTAAGGTCACGGTTCCCGCATCAATTAAGTCCTTGGCATTTCCCAGCCACACATCCGTGCCATGAGAAAGTCCGGATATACAGATTAAATCTGCGAAGGCTTTAGGCCTTGTATCTAAAAGCATTCCTCTGACGAACTTCGTTCCAAACTCAGGAATTCCAAAGGTTCCTACCTTCGAGTTGATCTGCTCCGGGCTTACCCCTAAGGCCTCCGTAGAGGAGAATATGGACATGGTCTCCTGATCATCCATCGGTATCGTTAGAGGGTCCACACCGGTGATATCCTGAAGCATACGTATGACCGTTGGGTCGTCATGACCCAGAATATCCAGCTTTAAAAGGTTCGAGTCAATGGAGTGATAATCAAAATGGGTAGTTATAATATCCGAATTAGGGTCATCGGCAGGATGCTGAACGGGGCAAAATTCAAAGATTTCCCGTCCTTTCGGCACGACGATAATTCCTCCCGGGTGCTGTCCTGAGGTTCTTTTGATCCCGGTGCAGCCTTTAGAGACTCTCAAAGTTTCTGCCTTGCTTACGGTACGGTTTTTTTCCTCATAATACTTTTTCACATAGCCAAAGGCTGTTTTTTCTGCGATGGTACCGATGGTTCCGGCCTTAAAGGTTGTACCCTTGCCAAAAATAACCTCAGTATATTTATGGGCCTTGGCCTGATATTCTCCTGAGAAGTTTAGGTCAATATCCGGCTCTTTATCCCCATTGAAGCCTAAGAAGGTCTCGAAGGGGATATCGATACCATCCTTCGCCAGCTTTTCTCCGCAAACCGGGCACGCCTTATCTGGCAGGTCAAAGCCGATTTTAATGCCATAATCGGAGAAATCCGAATACCGGCAGCCGGGACACCGATAATGGGCCGGCAGGGCATTGACTTCGGTAATACCCGTCATATAGGCAACCACCGAGGAACCAACGGATCCTCGAGACCCGACCAGATAGCCATCTTCATTGGATTTCCAGACAAGCTTTTGAGCGATGATATACATGACCGAGAAGCCATTTTTGATGATGGAATCCAGCTCTCTATCCAGCCTTTTCAGAACAATTTCCGGCAAGGGGTCTCCATAAAGCGCATGGGCCTTCTCATAAGTAATATCCTTAATAGTCTGCTCGCAGCCTTCAATATGAGGCGGGCATTTCTCCGCTGAAATAGGACTAATGGGCTCACACATATCGGATATCAGGTTGGTGTTTGTGACCACCACCTCATAGGCCTTGGCCGCTCCTAAATAGGAAAATTCTTCAAGCATCTCCTCAGTGGTTTTCAAATATAAGGGGGCCTGATGATCGGCATCCTTAAAGCCTTGACCAGCTTCCAGTATTCTCCTGTAGATCTCATCTTCTGGATCCAGAAAGTGGACATCACCTGTCGCTACCACAGGCTTGTTTAATTTTTCACCCAGAGCCACAATTTTTCGGTTGATTTCCTTTAAATAGTCTTTGTCGGGCACCTGCTCTGTTCTTACTAAATAATCATTGTTTCCGAGAGGCTGGATTTCAAAATAATCGTAAGCCTTGGCAATGGCTTCAATTTCCTCATTGGACTTTCCAAGTAAGATGGCCTGGTAAAGTTCGCCCTCACTGCAGGCACTGCCAAGGATTAACCCTTCTGAGTATTTCTTAAAAAGGCTCTTTAAAATCCGAGGTTTTTTATAGAAATAGTCTAAGTGAGAAAAGGATACTAACTTATATAAATTCTTCAAACCTACATAGTTCTTGGCTAAAATCATGGCATGATAAGTTTTTAGCTTCTTATATTCTACCTTCTTCGCTTCTTCATCGGAGCCATAGAGATCGATGTCCTCAAGGGTTTCTGCTCCCCTTTGCTTAAGCTTTTCAAGCATTACATTAAAAACTTTGACCGTAGTATGAACATCATCTAAGGCCCTGTGAGCCACCTCCACCTTGAAGCCTAAGTTCTTAGCGATTCTCCCTAATTTATAGGTTTTGTAATCCGGAAAGAGCTCCTTAGCCAAGGACAAGGTATCCAAATAAGTATAATCCAAGACATAACCTAAGACCTTAGCATTATGCTTTAAAAAACCCATATCAAACTCAGCGTTATGAGCAACTAAAACGCTTCCTTCTATAAACTCCAGCAGTTTAGGAAAGACCTGGTCTATGGTTTCTGCATCTTTTACCATGTCATCGGTTATATTGGTAACCTCTACTACCCTTGCTGGAATCGGCTTTTCCGGATTAACAAAGCAGCTGAACTCATCGATGACCTTTCCATCTTTGAGTTTTACGATTCCTATTTCAGTGATTTTTTCGGTTACAGGTGAGAAGCCGGTGGTTTCCAAGTCCAACACACAATAGGTAATATCAATACTCTGGCCCTTGGCGTTGGTTACCGATGACTTTTTATCCGGTGCCAAATAGGCTTCCACACCATAGATTACTTTCATGTTCGGATTATCTCTTCCTATGAGCTTATGGGCCTCAGGAAAAGACTGAACAACACCATGATCCGTAATGGCAATGGATTTCATACCCCAGCTCATAGCTCTTTTAATCAGATCAGTGGCACTGGTCATGGCATCCATTTGACTCATTTGGGTATGCATGTGCAGCTCGACACGCTTCTCCTCTGCCCTATCCTGCCGTTGAGCCTTCTTCATGCCTGCTGTTTCTACGATGGTATTGGCAATAAGCTCAATTTCCCCAGAAAACTGGCTAAAGCCTGCATTTCCAGCAAGCTTGGCACCCTTTGCCTTTTTCAGCCTGGATAATACCTCACCATCTTCACCGGGCTTGATAAAGGCCTTACAGGTCATAGAACTAGATCCGTCATATAAATCAAAGGAAATTAAGGTTTTTCCGCTTCTCAATTCCTTAGCTTCGATATTAGATAGTTCACCCTGTATAGCTATCCTACCCTCATCCGGTGTAATGTCCGTAATTTTTATAACCGTGTCCTTGATAGTCGCATTTCTGCCTAAGATCAAGGAAGGATCACCTTTTTTTCCTTCGATTTCTCCTTTGATTTCCGACTTTATTGGCGCAGCTTCCTTAGCTGATTCAAAGGTATTATGGCAAGGTGTTACAGCCCCTTCCCTTTGAAGAAGCAGAATTTCCTTTTCTTGTGTATCTTCCTGCAGCCTTTTTAATTCTTCACTGCTTACATTATCCTCAAAATTAATTTGATAGGCAGCGTCGTAGAGGTTTTTTATAGCCTCTTGGATTTTTTTATCATAACCTCGGGCTTTTAATAAGTAGGATACTGCTGATTTAAACGTAAATTTTATCTGATTTTGAGCTATTTCATAGTCACAATTTTTAAGAGCTCCATTTAAAACGGGATGCTTATCCGCCAACGATGACAGAATATTGTTCAGTGCCTCTTCTAAGGGCTTTCTATGGGTTCCCTCAGAGTATTCTACCGTGATAATTGAATCGTTTAAGGCTAACCGTTCTCTGATAAACCGGTTAAGGGACTCAATCTCTCGTGTTTCAATATATTTATCAGAGCTGATTTTCATCTCCAGGGTTTTCGTACTTTTAGTCAAAACCACTGCTTGTACAACAGCACTATTGATGTTACCCTCTGCTTCATAATCACTAAATATTTCACTTATTCGTTTCATCTACTCCTAAGTCTCTCCTAAAAATTATTACTGGTTTTTTCAGGTTAGTGAAAATTGACACGACTTAGCGTTAAATCGTGTCTTCTCTAATCTTACCATCAATGACCGTCCTGTGAAAAGGTAAATTTATTCAGCAGAAGTTCTTTTGAAGCGATTAAGGTTCTTACAAATATAATGCCCGGCTTGATCACATCCTCACAGAGGTATGCCAGAAAGCTTTGACCGGCCCAAAGTTGCCTGTATGCATATTGAGATTCTTATAGGATAAACTTATTAAATATCTCTTAAGAGAGGAGTACACTAGATGAATAGGAAAGATAGGTTTTATTATGGACTTATTGCCGGTTTAATTGCCGGTATAGTTCAAAATATGGTGAATTTGTTGTTTTTCTACCTCAATATTACAAAACTCCGTTATGTAGATTGGGTAGCCATTATGACATATGGACACGAACCAGTAACTATTCTTGATGGGTTCTTTGCTTTGGTCGTTCAATTAGGCCTAAACGGAGTATTGGGAGTCGTTTTTGCTTACTTGCTGCCTATATTAGGCTTTGAACATTATTTACTAAAGGGTATGGTATTTGGAGTGGGTTTTTATCAGTTTAATTCCTTTATTACAAATCTATATCATATGCCCGGATTAACCCAAACCGAGACGTATACTGCTATTTCAAATACCGTAACTTCCGCGATTTTCGGGATATTACTAGCAATTTTAACTAAGAAGTTGGTTTACGAGTGACTTTCTTATCCTTGACGAATTTTTTGACGAAACAAAAGGATTTTCCTGTACCCAAAAACGCCAAGGATAATGTACGGCCTCTCTACTGTTAGTGATACCTATCCTTGGACCGACCCCAACAGATTCGATTTCTTTTCCTTCCGCGATAAAAAGCGGATACTTAAAGAGGGCTCTTCCGTAATCTTCCTTTACTATACCCAGGGATTTTGTTAACTTTCCTGGTCCATTGGTTAGCTCCCGTTCCTTTTTCTCTTTTCCGCGCCGTTGATACATTAGGTCAATACCACAACATGGTTCAAGAGCTCTAATTAAAACCGCCTGAGGACACCCAATCTCTCCACTTACCACATTAACAAGGCAATGGGTATGCATAACATAAGTATAGGCATACCCGGGTGGTCCGAACATTATTTCGGTTCGTTTAGTTCGTCGGTTTTCGAAACTATGTGCTGCACGATCTTCAGGTCCAAGGTAGGCCTCGGTTTCCACTATCCATCCCGAGGCCATACCCAACTCTGTTTCTTTCACCAGCAATTTCCCCAACAAAGCACGAGCTAAACTTAGAGTTGGTTGTTGGAAAAATGAATAGTTTATCGGTTCTAATACCATAGCTCTACCTCATTATAAAGCTTAGTCTCACTAATACCCATTAAATAGGAACCCCATTTTGCTAGTTAAGCTAGGCACGCCAAAGTCTTAAGGTCAGACAGCGAAGACTTCCTCCTCCGGCTAATAGGGCATCGGGATGAAATTCAATAATCTGTACGCCCCGTTGCTTTAACTTCTCTTTAGTCTGACGGTTAAGTGCCATATCATAGTGAATAAGGACCTTAGGTTCTAATACAACAAAACTGCAACCCCAATTTTGTTGCTCTTCATCATCTATTTCCACTAGTTCCATATTTCGTTTTCCTAAAAAGGTCTTTAGATCAATTTCAATCCGCTTCTGTCTGGTAATTAAGTAAGTTCTAAGAAATGAAGGGGGGAAATACAGGGCTAAGTCTTCACTAATTCTGTTGAAAATCATATCTGCATGCATAAACCTTCGTGCCTGTGGTGCCTCAATATAAATTACTTCTTCGAAAATATCTAGGGCTTTAGTAAAGAATTTTTCAATGGTACTGGGTTTATGCCGTTCAGTATCCACGATAATTAACGTATTTGGGGACAAAACTAAACAACCTTCAAACTGCTCATGGGTTTCAAATTCATGAAAGATAGGTATGCCGATATTTGTGAGAACCTCCTTAACAACCTGTTCCTCCCCCGCCCTAGTACCCGGACACATTTCGGATAAAATAGCCCCTTTACTCGTAATGACAGCTGTGTCGTGTAGATAAGGTAAATTCGGGAGTTTGGCAAGCAAGTCCTTTGTGTGGTGTACAAAGTCTCTAACAAATAGCACCTCAACTTCATGTGCTTGTAACAACTGCGCATATTTTTCATGCTCAATTAAGTACTGATCTACCTTTGGAACATAATTAAATAAGTGATACTTGTAGTTTGATTCATTGATAGTTGCAAGAGATTCTATAGGGTTATGAAGTAAAACTTTTCTTAATCTTACTAGCTTTTCAACTCCGTACCTTGGTTGTGTTCTGTTCATTTTTTACATCCTATCTAACCTTTTTTTGATAGTAGTATTTGTTACTGGCAGCAATTACATACCTACATAAAAGCGGCGGCAAAATTGCAGGGCGGGAGATTTATTTAAACATTATCTTTTTTGGAATACTACTTTCGCATGGAACCTTGACCTGGCATTTTCCACAACCATATCTTGGTTTAAACATTTCCTTAGTTTTATTAACATATTCCGAACATAGTATATGATTTTTACCCGTCTCAAGGGATATAGCCTTAACTGGACAATTCTTCACACAAGCACCACACATAGAACAATTATGATAAATGTTATCTGATACACGAGTGTCAGGAGATAACTCTAACTCTGAAACAATACTTCCCAACCTCCCGGCAATTCCTTTTTCAGTAATAAAGCCTTTAGAAAGTCCGAACGTTCCAAGTCCACATACAAATGCAATATGTCGTTCTGACCAATTGCTTGTATATACTCCGTCTCCACTGTGATTATCTGATTTTTGATCATTATTATAACCCGCTTTTGCCCAAAACCTCTTGTCCAAAGATGGTGAAAGACATTTATAACCGGCATTTGTCAATACAGCACACAAATATTGACAGAGCTTTACAATAAATGCCTGACCTTCTATTCTGCCATGCAACCATTCTTCCGAGGGCCATACCCCTTCCCTGCTGTTACCCTTCTTCACGACATCAGTAAAGGGTAAAAAAATGGAAATCACTGTTTTGGCCGTCGGCAACCATTCTTGAGGAGCAAGGAAATGTTTTCCGATGACCGATGGTTCAGTTAACTTCTTAAAGTATGGGTCAAAAGCCGAGCCAAAGCCAAAAATCGGATTTTCAAAAATTCTCATGCCAACAACTGCTTCGCTTAGCGCAATCGACTCAGGTATTTTATTATGCTCTGATTCTTCCACAAACCTTTTCGCAATTTTAATTATTTCTATCTTATCCATAATCCTCCACCCCTTACAAACCATTAATACAATAACATCCGTTGCAACCATTTTAATCCATTTTGATGCTGCTTACAATAACTAAGAAACCTACCGGTTAAACGATTAGAATTAAATCCAAGATCGAGTCAAACAGGTTGCAAATTAACCCTGCTGAAGATCATCTAGTATTTGTTCTGTGCAAAGAACTCTATCCCCCAATTGACTTTAACGTAAACTGGTATTATAATATTCTTAATATTAAAAATACAATATATCAGGGTGGGACAAAAAATGGCAGAAACATCCGGACCAATTCTTACTATTTCAGAACTGGCTGACGAACTAGGAGTTACAGCTAGAACTATACGCTATTATGAGGAGGTGGGATTGATTGAACCGATACGCCATGAGGATATTGCTCAGAGACTTTATGGCGCGAGAGAACGTGGTCGGCTCAAGCTGATTTTAAGAGGAAAACGGCTTGGATTTTCTTTAACTCAAATTAAAGAAATGATTGATTTATATAATGCAGATCCCACGGAACGAGAACAGCTCCAGCGGACTATTGCCTACGGTGAGCAGCGATTGGCCGAAATTGATGAGCTGTTACAAGATTTGCAGGTCATGCGAGAAGAAATAATGGACTATCATAACAAGTTTGTGGAACGCTTAAAAAAGCTTTGAAAGAGGTGAATCATCCGTTCAATGCGGATGGAACTATGTTTGATTTCTTACTTAATGAGACACAAAAAGCACTAGTTCAAGAAACGTCACACTTTGTCCGCACAAATGTTCCAAAACAACTAGTGTTGGATATGGATGCGGAAAAGGTTACCTACCCTAAGGAATATATTGATTCTCTAGCCAAAGCGAATCTACTAGGATTACGGTTTCCCAAATCCTTGGGTGGACGGGAAATGGGTTGGGCTGAAGAAGTACTGGCCATCGTGGAAATCGGTACCTTAGGGACCAGCTTAGGTTGTCTTTATTCCCTTCCCTCTATCGTTGGAGAGGCAATTAATAAATTTGGCAGCGAAGACTTAAAAACTCGATTCTTGAAACCAACCTTGGAAGGAAAACTCTGTACGGCAGAGGCATTGACAGAGCCAAGGGGGGGATCTGACTTTTTCGGCACAACCACTGTTGCAAAGCGGGTTGGGGATCATTATATTCTAAATGGTCAGAAACGCTTTGTCGTCGGTGCGGAAGGCGCGGACTACTTTATGGTTTACGCCAAAACGAGAGATGACGCTCCTCCCCATCAAAGTATTAGTGCCTTTTTGGTCGAACGTGACTCCACGGTGGAGGTCGGACACGTCTATGGTTTAATGGGTACCCGGGGCGGAGGAGCCGGGCGGGTTATTTTCAGGGATACAAAAGTACCTATAGAGAACTTAATCGGGCTAGAGCATGGGGCTGCTGCCATCTTCTATCAAATGATGATTCCCGAGAGGATGACAAGTGCGTCAGGTGCAATTGGAATTGCTAAAGCAGCCTTGGATGTGGCAGCACGTTATAGTACTAAACGTAAGGCCTTTGGCCAGAAGATTAAAGAGTTTGAAGGGGTAAGTTTTAAGGTGGCGGAAAGCATTACTCAGCTTGATGCAGCCATGGCCCTCGTTTATACAACGGCTCAGGCTATTGATGCCGGTATTGAACCCCCTCGAGCCCGTCGGCTCGTTTCGGAAGCCAAGAAATTTGCCACCGAAACCTGTTGGACCATCGTGAATGCTGCTATGCAGATTATGGGCGGTATTGGCTATACCAATGTTTATCCCATCGAAAGAATGCTTAGAGACACTCGCTTGATCATGATTTGGACGGGTACGAATGAAATAATGAATTTAATTATTCAGCACGAATATTATAAAGAACTTGCCGGTCGCAAACCGGATTCTCAACGTGACTGGGAAGAGGATGCACCAAACGCCCACCTTCTAGACGAAAAGATCTATGAGTAAGTAGTATCATTTTCTGGGATTAATCAAATACAGAGGATGAGGAGATGTATTATGGATAATCTTTGGAATCTATTAGAACGGAATGCCCGGAATTTTTTGGATGCAGTAGCAGTGCGCTTTCCTGCTGAAGGTCGGAATCTAAGTTGGCTAGATCTGCGAGATCATGCCCTAAGCTTAGCAAATCAACTCACTTCTTTAGGTGTAAGCAAAAGCGAGCGCATCGGGGTTCTCTTTCCCAATTGTCCAGAATTCATCATTGCTTTTTATGCAACAGCCTATATTGGGGCAGTCGTAGTGCCCATTAACGGTCGCCTAACCGTCCCTGAAATCAATTATATCTTAGAGGATAGTGGAGCAAGAGCCTTACTCTTTGCAGAAGATAGACGGGAGACTGCAGAAATAGCTGCCCAAGGGACTCAGGTTACGGTGTTCTTATCTAATACTGAATTTGCGAAGGATATCACAGGTCAGTCAATGAGCCTGGAATACTGTGCTTCAGGATACGGCGAAGCTTCAGAAATGGCTGAAATCCTCTATACATCCGGCACTACTGGCCGACCAAAGGGTGTCATGCTATCCCACTACTCTGTAATTTCTGTTGCTCAGATGATGGCCTATGAGGCCCAAATTTATAGCGGTGATAATGCTTTGGTTTTGATGCCTCTTACTCATTCCGCGCCCCTCAATCTTTTTATGGTCGGTGCTTTTTGGGCTGGGGCGTCCGTCACATTAGGAGAGTTCACTCCCCAAACGCTGTTGGAATTAGCTGCCGGTGAGCGCACTACCCACTTTTTTGGAGCTCCGGTAGCCTATCAATTCATGTTAAGAGTCCCTAATCTCAGCGACTACGATCTTACCTCGATGAAATGCTGGATTTATGGTGGGGCTCCGGTGGGCAGAGAACAAATATTGGCATGGCAAAAAGCAATCCCAGGAAAATTTATGTCGGTTTATGGACTCACAGAGGCAGGTCCTAATGGCATGGCTTTGCGTCCTTGGGAACATGATAAAAAGGCTGGCAGCATCGGAAATAGAGGGGCTATTAATTCAGAAGTTAAGCTGCTAAGCGATACCGGCCAAGAAGTTGGTAATGGAGAGATCGGAGAGATTGCCCTTAAAGTCCCAAGTCTTATGCTCGGGTATCATAACAACCCGATCGCAACGGAACAGACACTTCTGGACGGTTGGCTTCTCACCGGTGATATAGGCAAGAAGGATGAGGATGGGTATATTTGGTTCTTGGATCGAAAGAAAGACATGATAATCTCTGGTGGTGTGAACATCTATCCTAAAGAGATTGAGGATCTTCTCCTTACCCATCCCAATATTATGGATGCAGCGGTCATCGGGTTACCCCACTTAGATTGGGGTGAAACGGTTACCGCAGTCATTGTGGTCGCTCCGGGATGTGATCCAATCGATGCATCCGCTCTACAAGCCTTTTGCAGTGCTTCCTTGGCAGACTATAAAATACCTAAGCTTGATAAAGTTGTTCCAGCACTGCCAAGAAATTCATCCGGCAAGATCCAGAAATTTGCCTTGCGTACATTAGAATAGTAAACTACTTTAGCTAAAATTGAACATCGAGATTTTGGTGGGAAATGAGGCACCTAGGCCCACTATAAAATTTCTTTTAGGACAATCATCACTGTGTTCACACACCTCACACTTGTAATTATAAGCTGATATATCACTCACTAGATAAACCTCAAATTGTGGTCCCTCCTCTTGATGATAATCCGTGGCAGGAAACCACTCGGCATAACCCGTCCCATACTTTCTGTATTGCACTCTAACATTTTATTAATTGCTTATCCCTTAAACCAACATAAAGAGCCAGAGAACAATTCTCTAGCTCTTTGTTTATCAGTATTAAGAATTCCTTCTAAATTAGATTAACGGAGTAACTGAAGAACGCCCTGAGGCTGCTGGTTGGCTTGAGCCAACATCGCTTGAGCAGCTTGAGAAAGGATATTATTCTTTTGGAACTGCATCATTTCTTTGGCCATATCAACGTCACGAATACGAGACTCAGCAGCAGTGAGGTTCTCGCTGGAAGTTCCAAGGTTAGTTACTGTATGCTCTAGGCGGTTTGTGAAGGCACCTAACTTAGAACGTTCTGCTGATACAATATTAATAGCATCGTCAAGTACTTTAATAGCTGCGGTTGCCTTTACAGCAGTAGATACATCTAATGCATATTCAGTTCCCGTACTATCCGTTCCATTAGTCACTTCTTTACCATCTGTATCAGAACGGTATGAAGCAGTAATATCATTATTTTGACTATCTTTAACCGTTTTAGTAGCAGCTGCAGCTGTATTAGAAATGCCTAATGCATTTGCACGCATATCATTCACGTCAATGGAGAACGTCTGCCCAGCATTAGCCCCTACCTGCATTGTTAAGGAATTATCTACTGTATCGTCAGCGACTTTGAAGGTTACTTTGTCGCCACCCGCAACACTACTCGAGGTTTCAACAGTAACGCCGTTGCCAAAATCAATTTTATCCCCTTTATTAAAGGCGACTGCATCCCCTAGGTCATTACTAGTACTTGTATTTGTTAGTTGTGCTTTAAAATTATCCACTCCAGCTTTTACAGAAAAGAATACATCTCCAGCAGCTAAATCTGCCTTATCATATTCGAATACTACTCCATTGCCTAAATCAATCTCAGAATCGTCCCCAGCTCCATTTAGGACCATGGATCCTAATCCGTTAGTTCCATCCGCATCTTGTACTTCTGCAGTGTATGTTGTTTGCGGTGCAACAGTAAAGTCAATAAATTTACTTCCTGCCACCATAGTGTTAAGACTTGCAGATGCTAAATCGATGAATATTCCGTTTCCTGAATCTCCTATTGCGATATTTTTTAATTTGTCTGGATCAGCTAAATCAGCTTCTGTCAATGTTTTAGTAGTTCCAAGCGCTTCACCAGCATCTAAAACATCATCTGAATTTACATCGCTATAAAGGGTTACGCCATAAGATGTATTCACATCGACAGTTGTAACTTGAGTTTGCCCTCCAGCTAATAGGGTCGCATCGATGCCCATGGTCAAGTCTTTCGTTCCAGCACCCGGGTCCATATCAAACGTTATTGCGGCGCCATCATCACTGCCGTCTTGTTTAAAACTTTGAGAAACTTTATTGGCAGTATCTCCGTCTTTGACAACAGTTACTTGAGTACGAATTGCATCGCTACCTAAATCTAGAACATCACCGCTAAAAGCACCTACTGTGCCATCGGTTTTAGTTGCATCACTTGCAAACATTTTTGCTTTATCAACATCAAAGGAAATGTCTCCTAGGACAATTGTTTGAGCACCTGCAGTGTTGGTAAAAGTAGCTTCAGCTGATTGTACTACCGTATCACCAGAACCAGTATTATTGGTTAACACAAAGCGCATCTTAACGTCATTTGTAGTATTTGTAACTGCTGAGGAAGTAGCCCCTAGTTCAAATTCATTTGTACCACCCACAGTAAATGTACTACCTAATTCATCATTACTGCTTTTGATAGTGATTCCTGTCCCTGATCGTTCAACTGTAAACGTTAAACCATCATGAGCAGTACCATCAAAGGTATTATTGATGTCAGATTGTAACGCTGTAACAAGATTATCGATATTAGCCGTACTAGTTAGATCATACGAGTTTGCTGAAGCTAAAGCGCCTACATTTGTTAAGGTAATACCTTGACCATTAACAGTCAGAGTATCGTCCGATAAATTAGCAGTGGTATTCACATAAGTCGCTGAAGCTAATGTTGATTGAGTATCTCCTAGTTGAGTCAAGTTAACTTTATAATTGTCTGCCTCAGCGTAGGTTGAGTTTCCGGCTATAGCTAAATTATAAATTGCACCAGAAGTGTTATCAACATTGAATACATCACCTGCACCTGCACCAACACCAGTACCAGTCACACTAGCTTCATCAATAACAGTGTCCACAGCTATGTCGAATCTGGTATTATCATCAAATGCCGATACATCTACGTTACTGATACCGGCAGCATTACTACCGGTTGCTGTTTTGTCAACAGTCTTAGTTACATCAATATTGTATGTCCCAGCGCCTAAATTTGAGTTGCCGGCAATTTTTATTGCCTCATTTCCATTTGCATCATTTAATAAGCTGTCCGCGTCATTTGATCCGGTTATCGCTTTTACACTTTCTTGTTTGACCTCAATCTTATAACTGCCCTCAGCTAATGTAGTCGATCCCGCTGTTAATACTTCGGCATCAGTGACTCCACTGTTTTGCGCGGATGAAATTTGGCTTTGTGCATCATTTGTAACGGTTACCTTGTAGTCCCCAATTGCTAAATTAGAAGTTTGAGCAATTTTTGCATTATTTAGTGCACCTGCTGTACCCACAGTATACGTATCATCCGTTACCTGGCGTCCATCACCGGTTACGGCTATGCTTCCGTTCAATAACTTTTTCGAGTTAAATTCAGTACTATTACCAATACGGTTTACTTCTGAAGTCAGCTGATTAATTTCCTTCTGGATTTCACCACGGTCAGTTTCAGTGTTTGTGTCATTGGAGGCTTGAGCTGATAATTCCCGCATCCGTTGTAAAATGCTGTGAGTTTCGCTCAAGGAACCTTCTGCCGTTTGAATCAAGGAAATTGCGTCCTGGGAGTTGCGAGCAGCTTGATCTAAACCACGGATCTGACCACGCATTTTCTCAGAAATCGCCAAACCTGCGGCATCATCTCCAGCTTTGTTAATACGAAGACCTGATGACAGTTTTTCTAAGGATTTACTGGTTTGCACGTTGTTAGTGCTCAACTGGCGATAGGTGTTAAGAGACGCCATATTGTGATTGATAATCATAATTAAAACCTCCGTGTACTTTTTAATTTATGTGAACTTCCGTGTTCACACATTTATAACAAGCCTCATGGCCACTCGGCTTATTACCAAAAAATAATTAGTTATGACACATCTAAATGTTCACTGGCCGCTTTGGTATTGCGTTCGTAGACCTCTCCTCTTAAGATATTGACGTTTTTTGGAGCATCGATGGCAAGACGCAGATCGCCTTCTTCACTTTTCACAACTTTAACCATAATGTCTGAGCCAATTAACACGTATTCACCTGGTTTTCTACCTAAAACCAACATAAAATCATCCTCCTTGAATTAATTTGGCTGAAGACATAAAAAAGCCGTTCATACCCCTATTTCCTATATCCTTATAGGTAGAGGTATAAAACGACTCATCCTTGTACTCTATTTGCTTATAAATTTTTGTGAGTAAACACAAAAAACGATACATTTACTAAAATGCTCCTGCGTCCTGCAAGAAATTTTAGAAAAATGTATCGTCCTTGATATAGAGAGTTAATAAATTGATTTTTTATGTCCTCATATTCTATATCGTAAAAAAACAAAAAAACCTTAATAGTTTTTTTGTTTTTTTATGAAAAATGTTACGCTCTGGAAGTTTGCTGTTCTGTTAATTCGCCACGAACAATCATTAAGTCCTTTGGCGCTTGAATGGCAAGTCGTAAATGCCCGTCTTCGGATTTTATAACTTTCACTTTAATATCTTCACCAATCATAACATACTCACCGGGCTTCCTTCCCAACACTAACATTGAAATATCCCCCTATCTCTTTAGCTGCTTTAGATTTTTGACCCAACTACTTAAATCATATGCAATTATTCATTCAAGCTAATTTATGGATAACTGGATAATGAAATTATTACCCTCAATTCGAAATGGGACCTTCAACAAAAACTCTATCGATAAGATTTCTTTAGGAATAACGCAAATTTTGCAATATTATGTGTGATATAATAGATTTAAAGCCTAAAATATTAATTTATATGCAAATTTTATCATAAAATGTCAGGCTTGCAGCTTAACACAACATAAAGGAAACCTAAAGTTTTCTTTATGTTGTAAATGTTGGACAGATTCTACATGGTTTCCAAAGCATGTCCAGCGAGTGATCACAGTAGTAGTTTAGGTCTTGCTATTGTTAAAGAAATTGTGACAAACCCGGATACTGTATCCGATTTAAACCTAAGGAGGTGCAAGCATTGGCAGGAGAAACTATATTAGTAGTTGATGACGATGATGATATCAGAGAGATCATTACCATGTACTTAGAAAACGAAGGATTTCAAGTAATTTCAGCTTTTGATGGCACCCAAGCACTTGCCTATGCAAATTCAGTAAATCCAGATTTAATTATACTTGACATGATGCTACCTGATTTGGACGGAATAGAAGTATGTCAAGAGTTACGTAAAAACCAATCGACACCGATCATTTTTCTTAGCTGTAAATCTACACCAACCGATAAATCCATCGGTTTGATAGCCGGCGGTGACGATTATATGAGTAAACCCTTCGATGCTATCGAACTACTAGCAAGGGTAAAGGCCCATTTACGTAGAAATCGTATTTTAGAAAGTTCAAATAGCTTAAATACCAAAAGTCAGTTAATATGTTATCCTGGCTTGACTATTGATTTAAACCGTTATTCAGTTGTCGTAAATGGACAGAATGTTATTCTATCCCCTAAAGAGTTTCAATTACTGGAATTATTAGCCCAAAACCCCAACACAGTATTTAGTAATGAACAACTATTTAAATCTCTTTGGGGTACGGATAGTTTTGGCGATCACAGAACCGTGATGGTTCACATCAGCAATATCCGCAAAAAGTTAAAACAAGATTCTAAAAACCCTGTTTTTATTCAGACTATTAAAGGAATTGGGTACAAATTTTGTTTAGTTTAAAATTTCCTGCCCCTTAGTTAACGTATAACAATTATAGTAATCGAGTCCAAGGAACCACTCCACAGAAGAACTACCTCGTTAGAGATAGTTCTTCGCTTGTTACCTGGCGATACGAAAGTCTCCAGTGGAGACTTTCGCCAAACGGCGTCCCGAGACGAATTCTCCTGCCGTTTGGATCCTACTTTCCCATGAGCTATTGCTCCCAGTATCCTTGGCCCTGGAACGAAAAATATGATGAAGTTTCAATAATCCAATCTTATGTAAAAACCCGTGGGGGATACTTGCTTGTATCTCCCACGGGTCATCTTATTTTACTTAAACTATATCAATTCATTTGCGTAAAGAAAGAAAACTACAGAACTTGTGAACTGTTAGGGGTCGGAATGTATTTATTAATATCTAGACATAATAAATTCGGAGAAACTTGTGCTTAAGTATTGGAGAATATGATATGAAGAAAAGAAAAGGATTATCTGCCTGGCAACTTACAATGATGGCCTTAGGAACTGTAATTGGAGGTTCTTTTTTCATTGGTTCATCGGTAGCTATTCATGCTGCAGGACCCTCCGTAATAATATCCTTTATATTGGGAGGAGCGTTAGTCTATTTCATTCTATTTGCCTTATCAGAGATGACAGTTGCAAACCCTGATGTAGGCTCTTTTAGAACATTTGCAGCCCAGTCGTTTGGACAGGGAGTCGGGTTCGTTGTGGGTTGGGTGTACTGGTCTGGAATGGTTCTAGCAATGTCTAGTGAAGCTACTGCGGTATCAATCTTAGTTTCTAAATGGATTCCCAATATCTCTTTTTCATTGCTGGGAAGCCTAACTATAATAAGTGTCACCTTGTTGAATTTATTAGGAGCAGATAAGCTGAGCAAACTGGAAAGCAGTCTCGCTGCAGTTAAACTCCTGGCCATAGCTTCTTTCATCATTTTAGCCTTACTTTTAATCATAGGAATGATCCCTGGAATCTCATCCATAGGCGCCGGGGAATTAGTTCGAGAACCTTTGATGCCGGGAGGGGGCAAAGGTATTGCCGGGAGTATGCTAATCGTGATGTTTTCCTATGCGGGCTTTGAAATAATTGGACTAGCTGCTTCCGAAACGGAGAATCCTAGAAAAACCGTTCCCAAAGCAATTACCTATACAGTTTTATGCTTAGTCGGATTTTATGTAATTTCAATTGCTCTACTCCTTCCCCTAATTCCTACCGCTAATCTTAGTGAAGATTTGAGTCCCATGGTTGCTGCTCTGAATAGATGGGGAATCGGGTGGGCCGGTACAGCTATTAATCTGGTACTAATTACAGCGATACTTTCGACAATGTTAGCGGCTATGTTTGGGATTGGAAGAATGATGCGATCTCTGGCAAATGAAGGTCTTGCTCCAAAATGGTTAAAGGATGAAAGGGATGTTCCGTATCGTGGAATACTCTTTTCCGGTTTAGCTATGCTTTTAGGATTAGGTCTTGGCCTTCTGCTCCCAAGAGTTTATCTATTTTTAATAAGTTCAGGTGGTTTTGCCTTACTATTTACCTATACCGTTATCATGGCAACCCATATACGATTTCGCAAAAGACATGGTTGTCCCCCTGAAGGCAAGTGTCAGATGCCCGGTTATCCATACACCTCTTGGGTTGTTTTATTCAGTATGATTGTTGTTATTTTAAGTATGCCATTTATTCAAGGTCAGGGATCAGGGCTTGTAGCCGGGCTAATAATGACCGGCGTTTATGCCTTAGCTTATTTAGCTATAAAAATTATAAAAGTTTCTCCACAAAGAACTACACTTAATAAACGACTAAATAAGATAGGATACCAATCACGCTTGGTAGAAGAATTCTCAAAGGAACTAATTGAAGAGATTACTGAAAAGGATAAACATAGGAAATAGAAATGAGCCTGTTTTTATTTATTGGAAATCATTTGAAAGGTATTTTCTAAAATGGTTTCTTCCAGTTGATATACGTCTGAGAAATTAAACCTTTATCATAAATTCCATTATCTTTTTGCGTTATAGAGGTTAAGAAATGAGAAATATCAAAAGGGAAAAATCTGTAAAAAATCTATCTATAAGAGAAAAATTATTTATAATTATCTTTCGGGCAGACAATAAGGCAGGAAGGGCTTTCGACATTGTACTTTTATGGCTGATACTAATGAGTATTCTAATAATCTTTTTAGAAACTTTGCCAAGTTTGTCAACAGCATTTCTTAAGTACCTTTTCAAAATTGAATGGATAATAACGGTACTATTTACGTTAGAATATATCATCAGAATATCCATCGTGAGAAATAAGTTTAAATATATGAAGAGCTTCTTTGGTATTATAGATTTACTCGCTATACTACCTGCTTACTTAAGCATTTTTATCGAAGGCAGTCAATTCGCGTTAATCTTAAGGACATTTCGTTTGTTGAGAATTTTCAGAATCTTAAATCTCGGCAAGTATATTGGTGAATCTTATTCTTTATTGAACGCACTTAAAGCTAGCCGATATAAAATTACTGTCTTCCTGGAAGCTGTTTTGATTATCGTCGTGATCGTCGGAACGCTAATGTATCTAATTGAGGGAGAGGTCAGTGGTTTTAATAGTATCCCTGTCTCTGTTTACTGGGCTATTGTAACCCTTACTACCGTCGGCTTTGGAGATATAACACCAGTCACTCCACTTGGAAGGATAGTCGCTTCTTTGCTGATGCTCCTCGGTTATGGGGTAATCGCAGTTCCGACAGGAATTGTATCGGCAGAATTGACGAGAAATAGATCAGCAAATTCCACCGGGCAAACTTGCCCCAGCTGCCGTTTAATAATTGAAAACGAAAGGGCTAACTATTGTATAAATTGTGGCATGAAATTAGAAAAATCGTAAAAATCCAGTCATAACATTCATTTTCTCTTTGTTCGTTCTAATCTCTTTTAAGCCAAAGGTTAAACAAATGATAATTAGTGACACCCACATTTCTTATTGTTCCGTAATAGCCCTTAAAAGAGGATAAAAAATTCTTAGAAGGATATTCTAGTCCTAACTAGGACTCAATTAGGAAGATTTTCTATAAACTTTGAACGATGGCGTTTTCTGTTTTAAGAACCTCGATTCCACAAAAACAATACTAGGTAATGTAAAATCTTTACCAAAAAACTTGGAGGTGTGTCTTGTGTCTAACCTATCCGTCAAAGAACTCAATTACGTTAAAGATTTTCTATCTTGGGAACTGCTTATGGTGAAAAAGTGTAATCAATATGCGAACCAGGAAGTAGATCCCGTATTTAAGGGAGTGTTTAATAACGCCGGGCAAATCCATCAGCAAAACTATTTAAACCTACTAACTTACCTCCAGCAACAACCCAACCAAGGAGGGATGGTACAATGATTGATAATAACTCAATGGTAACAAGCCCATTTGGGGTACAGAAAATCGGAAAAGATAAGTCCCCAGTTCTCCCGAAAGAGAAAGATCCCTCATTTAACTTGCGGGATAGGTTAAACGATGCTCTTTTAAGTGAAAAGTACAATATTGAAGGATATACTACCGGGTCCAAAGAGATACTTGACGAGCAGTTGTACAATGTCTTGATACAAAACCTAAATAATTTAAAGCAGGTTCAGCGTCACCTTTTTGAAGAAGTATTCAACCTCGGAGAATACCAGGCCGATATGGCCACTCCCCAACAAATTGCAGATACAGTTGACGTATTTACAAAATATAAAGTCCAGTTGCCCTATCCACAAGGTTAGTAATCTAACCGATTTCAGTGCATAAGCATTGTCACGATCAAAAACAACCCAGGCAATCTCTGGGTTGTTCTTGTTATACTACCGCTATTTATTAAGAAGAATAATCTAAAATTCTCTTTTAGCATAAAACCGTAAGGAAAGGAAAAACGAAGTGGCTAAAGTAATTAACATCAGAACGATCAAATAACTAATGATTTGCCAATCCGTTTGAGTTTGCACCCAATTTCCCACTCTATTGAGGGCATTTTGAGTATACGGGCTGTAAATTCCTCGCAGTCCGTTCCTAATTAGGGCAATAGTTAAGAAAAAGCCTCCTAAGAAAAGGATTGTGGCTACGATATTAGAACGAAGGTAGCCAAGTTTGAAGTAAATAGGGAAATAGATTGAAATCATCCCAATTATTGCAATGTGAACTCCAAATACTACTTCAAAAGACAGATTACTTAACGTGATCGGGAATCCAGTGACATATATAATACCTTGGGTTAATAAATACGCTAAAATCCCGATAATTGCATAGGGGATAATTGATAAATACTTAGCTAAGACGATATCTCGTCTGCGTATGGGAAGACTATTTAACATTAATTCGGATTTGTTTTTCTCGTCTCGGGCACAAGCTTGAATCATGAGCATATAAGATACCCCAATCGTCGATGCGCTTAAGGCTCCTGCATACGTGTCGCTGAAGGCAACTGACATTCCAAAGGCATAAATAAAAGGAAACCAAAGAACTTTTTTTAATAGGAGGAAATCTTTTAATAATAGTTTATATATGCTGCTCATAATTGCTCCCCCTTTACAGTATAAAGCATAATATCTTCTAAGGATGGTTTCTCTATAATAGCTTGCTCCTTAAATAAGCGGCGGGCTTTCTCATGATCTCGAACTAATCCTTGGAACCCAAATTGATTGGGTTTAATCCCAACGAAAAGAGTTTTAGTTTCTTCGTTGAGCAAAGTATTAGCACCTTTGACTATACCGTATTGATCCAAAAGGTCATCTTTAGGGGCACTTACGACTATTTTACCATTATGGATAAAAGTCACATAATCCGCTATTTTATCAAGATCCGAGGTGATGTGGGTGGAAAAAAAGACAGATTTCCGTTCATCTTGGATTAAGCTTGATAAAATGTCCACCAGTTCGGCACGTACCAGAGGGTCAAGTCCAGCTGTAGGCTCATCCATGATCAGAAGCTCCGCCTGATGGGAGAGCGCGATTGCCAGAGAAAGCTTCATTTTCATCCCTTTAGAAAGTTCCTTAATCCTCTGCTTCGAGTCGAGATCGAAATCTCTTAAATATTTTTTAAAGACAGGGGTTTCCCAATGTTTATAAAAGGAAGAAACGAATTTGGCCATATCTCGTATCGTTAGCTCATCGTAATAGTGATTTTCGTCATAGACGAAGGCTATACGATCCTTAATCAGAAGTTCATCTCTTAAGTTATCCAGGCCAAACACCTTAATCTCTCCGCTGTCCCTATTCAGCAAGTTCATAATTAGTTTAATTGTCGTGCTTTTTCCCGATCCGTTTGGGCCGATAAACCCCATAATATACCCACGCGGCAACTGAAAACTAACCTTATTAAGGGAGAAATTCTTATAACGTTTGGATAGGTCGTCAACCGATAGGATGTAGTCTACATCTTTTAAGGATTCAGTTTTTCTTAGTTTTAGAGACTCCTTGTTCATTCTTATACCCTCTCTCCATCCATAATCAATTTTATGTTGAAATAGATGACAAACTCTAGATTTCCTCGTAGAGTAACTTGAACATTTCTAAGAGATCTTGCTGATTTAAGCCTGCTGTTTTGGAGGCGGCAATAGCATCCGCCACCTTTTCTTCCACAACACGCAGTCTCTTTTCTCTTAATAATTCTTTGTTTTGTGCTGCAACAAATGACCCTTTACCCGCAACGGTTTCAATGTAACCATCTCGCTCTAGCTCCTCATAGGCTCTCTTTGTGGTGATCACGCTAATCTGCAACTCCTTTGCGAGAGTGCGAATGGATGGTAACCCCTCTGCTTCCTTTAGATCACCTTCCAAGATGAGTTGTTTCAACTGCGTGACAATCTGTTGATAGATAGGTTCAGGCGAAGAATTGGAAATAATAATATTCATAGCCAAACTACTTCCTCCTTTAGGAATGTAGATCATGAGGGATGGGTAACAATCGTGTGCTTTAACTGTTTGTTATGCTCATTCTGTATATATACAGTATATACAGAATGAGCAGTTATGTCAACACAATATAAAAAGAACAAGTTGCACCTAATTTAAGGTTACAAACTTGCTCTTTCCGAATTTTTGAACTGAATATACCAATTAATAGGTCAGTTGCTTCAATTCTCGGAGTTTTTAAATAGTTCTAATCTACCTTTCTTCCTAGTCTAAAAGCATTTTACCTGAGAAGGCTTATGCGAAGCTTAGTCATAAGTCTTCTTAGTATTCAAAAAGTTTGTACCAGAAAGAACTCCAGTAGACGCCCAGTCCTTTAGTATTGTTGTTTAAAGCTATAAAAATTAGGAACAACCTCTTTAATGTTTATCTGTCCGTAACAATAATCTCCCTCAGGTAAATTCCAAACGGCTTCCCCATAACTTGCCAGCTTCACACCATTGAAGTCCTTATAATCTCTTACCGGAGTAGACCATCTTGCTTGACGAAATTCTTCTCCTGTGGTCGTAAGGCAACGATCATCCGAAACAAAATTGACTATTTCACCCTTTTCATTGAAATATAAATGCGCGGAAATGGTGTTTTCATTATTGGTGAACGTAGCTTTGACTGTCAATGGATCAATTGTTTCCCACTTGATCCTCTTATCAATAAGGCTGGCTGGGGCTAGTAAACACATATCGTTAAATATCGTCACTGTTTCTGCCTTATTCATAATCTCACCCTTCGCATCCGCAACTTTAAAAAGTGATGCGATCTTAATACGCATTGACGCCGTGGCATCTTTATATGAATGCACTCCGACCACTGGTATGCCAAACATTTTTAATTTGATGTAGTAAAAGCGGGAGGGTTTATCAAAATAATTGTATTGTTCAGAGACCATGGGAACCAATCCTTTTTTGGGATCTGGTCTAAACTTGCCTTCACAGACAATGCGCACGTTCTGAACCTTTTCCTTCCCGATAACACCAGTATAGGCAAGATACTTTTGAACTGGCAAGGGCAAGTCCCTTGTATCGTCTACCGTGAGGATTGAATTATCCAAAGGGCGTATCTGTTGAAGTCCTTGCTGAACATCCCCTTGATAGGCCTTTTTGAGTTCTTTTGATTTATAGAAAAGCCCTGCAACTAAAAAGATTCCTAAGATCAATATAACCGATATTAGATACCTTTTTTCCATACATATTTCCCCTCTTTTTTAATTTAAATCTTCAAACTCTTATACTCATGACCAAAAGAGCTTATTCTAGCTCTTGCAACTTTTGGTTCATTTTCATTAATCCTTTGTACAGCGAAGCTACCTCGTCTGGAGTAAAATCAGAAAATAATTCAGCAATCAACCGTATACCTTCTTCTTGATGTTTATCCCAAAAGTCCGCCGACTTCTCCGTTGATCTTAACCGAGTAACCCTGCGATCCTCTGGGTCCTTTTCCAAGACCATAAAATTCTTCTCTTGTAGTTTCAAGGCAATCGACTTTACATTCTGATAAGAACTCCCCATAGCTTCTGCCACCTCCATTAAGGTAGGTGATGATTGACTCAATTTCTCGATCATGGCTGTAAGAAACCACTGTTTTGCAGTCAGTTCATGTTTAGCCAGAGTACGATCTACGATTACCTGCAGTTTATTGGGGATCAGAAACAAGCTGCCGAAAATAAACCTTTGCTGTTCTAAAATATCCACGTTACCACCCCTTTTCTGAAAGGTATCAGGGACCTCGGAAGGTTTCTAATAAACCCTTACGTTTGAATAGGTAATATGTTACCTATATACATAATATATTACCTATTGCATCGAATGTCAACCATAGATTCTGATTTTCTGGACAACAAGAACAGAAGTGCAAATCATATTACAGATTAGCACGTCTGTTATGCAAATTCGTCCAGCATTGGCAATCGTATTATCCATACCCGAACACTCGCAATTTAAATTATGGGGTATGTTCTTTATTTCTATCATTTTCCTCAAGCAATCTCGTATAGTAAAATCCGCTGGTATATAATGCTCCTGCAGGATTATGAGCAAGTACACGATCCTTAGTAATAAGCGTTGTCACAGGTGCCTCAGAGAACTTAATAAATATTGAGTCATGACCAACACAAAGCCCCACTATCACATTTAAGTCTGTCTTCTCTTTATTAAGTAACTTTGCTTGCAAAACAGGATTACATAAGGATTCATGACTATCTTTTTTTATTTTAAACGTTTCGTCTATCCCAATTTCTGTTTTGTCAGTTGAGCTTACTTTGCAGATCACACAATAACTTTCCAGCCCTTTTGAATTAAGTATTTTTGCAAAGGTTTTAGCTTCACTCATTAAACCAACACAGGTTGCGATCCCGATTTTTTTTGCACCAATTCTTTTAGCAAATAGAACAATTTCCTCTACACGAGTTATCTTACCAAAGTATGTCCCCTCAATCTCTGCTGCCGCATGGGAGAACTTGGAAACGAACTCATCCTTTAGATAAAGCCCATTCGCTTCTTCGATCATTTCATTATCAGTATTCGTTGTAAGGCAGAATTGCGGAAAGCTTTTTTCTCTCCTATAGCAGTTTACAGATCCACAGTCTTCGCAACTTAGATTCTTTGTCTCTTCACTCATTTTGCATCCCCCTTTAAACCTCTTTTCTTCAATTTTCTTTAGTTTCCTTCTTTTTGTCAATTAAGACGCGAAGAAGCTTGAAAAACTGGCCGACATATGTAATATTTAATAGCTTCAAAAATAGTCCGGGAGTGAATCTATAGAACAATTTAAAAGTTCATTCCAGCTATCGTCATTACAATATACCATGCAGATGCTTTTTTCATATTTTTGAAATTTAGAAGGTAATATTCTAAAGCTAAATTTTTCATAAAACTTAGGGTTTATATCTGAGAACAAAAAAATAAAAGTATCTTCTTTTTCTTTTATGCAGTTTTTCAACAATTCCTTTGCATAACCTTTGCCGGCATGACTTTTTGGAGTTAAAACAGACCCTATGCCATATACTCTTTTTCCGATAATATCCTTCAGTTTTAATAATATTAGAGAGCATACTATTTCGTTATTGACATCTATGACATACCTTGTACCATACGCATGCTCCTTGGCATTATCGCTACGATATTGTTCAAACGTCCTGTTTTTGCTCCACTCCTTATAACCTTCAATAAATATTAAATCTATCTCTTGAGGCAGTGCCTGTCTAAAAATCATATTAACAGTCTCCTTTTTAGTTATCTAGATCGAGAGGCCTTCAATGCTTACTAAAAGGAATGAGCCAGCAGCCGTTCACCGGCAATGGACTGTGGTCGACGGCGGCCCTAGATATTCTCCTGCTTGAGGGCATCAATAATATTTTCCTTCTTAACTTTGGCGCTGGAGTACAGCATTGCTGAACTAACGATGATAAACACGGCCGCAATAACATATAAAATGCTTATCCAAGGAAGGGCGAAGCTATAGCTAAAGCTGTTCATCAATGACCTATGGATTAAATACATCACGATTATGCTAATCGGAAGTCCGTAGAACAAGGACTTAATTCCATAAAAAATACTTTCATAGTTTATCATTTTACTAAAGCCCTTTGGGGTCATCCCCACAGATTTTAGCATTGCGAATTCTCGCTTTCGAAGAGAAATACTCGTTGAGATCGTATTAAAAATGTTGGCAATCGAAATCGCCGTAATTAATACTATAAAGCCATAGGTAAACACCGACATAAACAGGATCATCTGTTCTTCTTGCTGTCTGCTTCGGTAAACATTGTAAATAGAAAGATTGTTCTCCTTCAGATCCTCAATTTGGTGTTGAGTCGCCATTGGATCAGTACTTTTCAGTAAGAGTCGCGTATGAACGTTGGGAATCTCTTTATCACCCATTAATTGATCCAGGACTTGTTCAGAGACAATGATCGTTAAACCGCCTACTCCTGCTGGAAAGACCCCCATCGGCGATTGATCAGTCAAGGCGGCGATTTCTATTTGATTTAAATGCCTCTCTTCTTCTGCCTCTCCAACAGTATAAAATAAATCAATGGTTTCACCTATTTTGGTATTTATAGCCTTCGTTTCTACATATTTCTCTGCTTCCCTATCCTTATAAGGGATGGTCTCTATCACAATTCCAGTTAAATTATCCGGATTTACCAACTGTTCGTAATCTGCACCAATCTTATCCGCGTAGGCTTGCAGACTCTCCTCATTTAAAGCATGCAAATCGATATAGTAACGATATCTTCCATTCTCAAGCATACTCTTATCTTTATTCAATGAATCTTGTAATTCCTTGGCCATTGACTCTTGCTTCACCCAAGCGTTCAACGTTAATTCTCTCATAAGACTATATTCCGTTACATTATCTAGGGAAGCAATTGATTTCATCAACTGATCAACAGTTTCTGTATATTCGTTATCCATTGATACTTGAATATCAAAATTCACGCCATCCTGTGAGAGCTCTAGAGATTTTGTTAAATTGGCGGTAAAAAATGATACTGCTAAAAACAGAACAATGCTTATGACGAGTGAAAATACCGTTGCTTGGTACCTGCGTTTGTTTCTTTTTAAGTTTTTTAAGCCTATTTCTGCTTCAATTCCGAATAGCTTGCGCATGAACTTTGACGTTTTTACTGCTTTACCTGTCAGCTTAACATCGGCTGTTTGTCGAATCGCATCAATAGCAGAGATTTTAGATGCCTTTCTGGCTGGCAGATACGCTGAAATGAAGATCGTCAGCATTGAAATTACACAGGCAGCCAAAATCGACAAAGGGGTTACGGACACCGTTAACGTTACTCCCCCTCTTAACGCTCCTTGGATCATCGGGTTTACGAACCAAAAGGTAATGCCCATTCCGCCAAGACCACAAAGGATTCCAAGAGGGATACTGATCAAACCAATGATTGCTGCCTCAAATAACACCGAGTTTCTTTTCTGCCTTTTCGTAGCCCCCACGCTGGAAAGCATGCCTAAATGACGGGAACGTTCTGACACGGAAATAGCGAAGGCATTATAGATTAACGAAACAGCACCTATAATAATGATCCCCATAATGACCGCGGATAGTGAATATATAGTGTTGTTCAAGTTATCGTTATTCGTGACCCCATAATAGCGCAGTAAACTGTTATTAAATTGGATCTTATCGACTTGAATTTGGTTTTTCTTAGCTAGCTCTTCTGCATGAGTGTATAGTGAGCTTTTAACTTTATTTAGTACAACCGAGGCATTAACAGTCTCATTTGCTCCTATCATGCTCTCATCGATATAGGTTATAATCGTATACCCGGCTGCCCATGTTGGTTCCCAGGTAGGTCGTTTGATAATTCCTACAACCGTATAGCTCTTAGTTATACTACCTTTTAATGTTTCGGTTTTTTTACCATTCTCTAATTGTAATGGGGCACGCTGAAAAAGTTCTTGAACACTGTCTTTGTTGAACCGTTTACCAATATCAAGTATTAAGCGATCCCCAATCTCGTAGTTTACTTTGGCATTTTCCGCAATTTCTTCTGAAATGACAACTTCATTGTCCTTCTGAGGAAGCCGCCCTTGACTTAATTCAATGGGAAACTGCTCAAACCCTTCGGCATTATACTCCTTGATAAATAAATAGGGCTTATTTCTATTTTGCCCTTCCTCTAAAAGAGCATAGCCACGATCTCTTGAGATGACAAGAGTTTTCGTTGCTTCATCGTTCTTTACCGCTTCGAGCTGCTCCTTGTTCACATCATTGTAAAGAACATGCCATTCTCCATCACTGGCAATGGTCTGCCTTTGCAATAATTCCATAAAAGACACAGTAATAGTTGCAACCGCCGTCACCATGGCGACTGAAATAATCACTCCAAGGATTGTTACTAGGGTTCGTCGTTTGTTTTGTTTCAAATGTCTTATGGTTAGTTTATTAATAATGTTCATCGACGAAGCACCTCATCCTTCGTGATTCGCCCATCTTCTATGGTCATGATTCGATCTGCCTGTAGGGCTATACGCTCATCATGGGTAATTACAATCAGGGTTTGTCGAAATGTTTTATTGAACATTTTAAGAAGCTCAATAATTTCATAACTGCTTTTGCTGTCAAGATTTCCTGTAGGTTCATCCGCCAACATGAGTGCAGGATTATTTATTAAGGCTCGTCCTATTGACACTCTTTGCTGTTGACCTCCTGAAAGCTGATTGGGCAGATGGTTTAAGCGCTCGGTTAAACCTAGTGTTCGGATTATTTCATTAAGCTGCTCTTTATCTGCCTTGCGCCCGTCCAACAATAATGGCAGGGTAATGTTTTCCTCTACACTCAGAACGGGTATAAGGTTATAAAATTGATAAATAAGACCGATTTGTCTGCGTCTAAAGATGGCCAGCTTTGTTTCGTCAAGTGCATAAACATCCGTATTTTCAATTAATACCTTGCCGCTTGTGGGTGTATCCACACCACCCAAGGTATGCAGCAGTGTCGATTTCCCAGAACCTGATGGTCCAATAATTGCAACAAATTCACCTTTGCTTACAGAAAACGAAATATTATCAAGTGCCATGACGGCGGTTTCACCATTACCATAGATTTTAGACAGATTTTCTACTCTTAATATTTCCATACTAACCACTCCTTTTCCGATTTCCTATAATGTTTAATGTTAGTATAGCTGCCTAATATAGCTCTACAGTGACTAGTTGGGTGACAATTTTGTCACACAATACTTTTATAAAACTTGATCACAAATTGGGTCCCTTGATCCTTTTCACTGGTAACTTCTATACTACCACCTTGGTTTATGACAATGCTTTTTGACATGGCCAACCCAATCCCAATACTGTCACTGTGCGCATTTCTCCCTTTATAAAACCGATCAAATATGTAGGGCAAGTCATGCTTATTGATACCCTTACCCTGATCGTATATCTTAATCAGGGTATAAATTGGGGTTTCACTATAGCTAATACCGATCAATCCACCGCAAGGTGTATGCTCGAGACAATTTTTAATAATATTTGTCAAGGCTTCTGCCGACCAATTAAAATCCCCCCTAAATTCAGTATGCTCATCTCCACTGATTTCAAGGGTTTGCTCTTTTATTTCCATGGGAATTAGTAAATGTTCAATGGACCGTGTGATAAGGTCTTGTACATTTACAGGCTCTTTCTTAAACGTAATTGTACCTGCATCAATCTTTGACAGCTTGAGCAGGGATGCCACAAGCCATTGAAGTCTTTCAAGCTGTGAACGAATATTTTGTGTAAATTCCACACGCTTATCCAGGGGTAAGTGTTCATCACTAATCAGGTCTGTCATAACAGACATTGAGGTGATAGGAGTTTTCAGCTGATGTGAAATATCTGAGATTGAATCTGCAAGATAACGCTTGTCTTTTTTCAAGAGTCTTGCTTGAGAGGGTTACTGTTACTTTATATAGTTCACTTTTAAGAATGCTAAGTTCGCCTTCATCATTATCTCTAATATCAAGTGAGTATTCGCCGCCTGCAATTCGCTTTAGATATTCCGTCAGCCTTTCTATTTGCCGATATCTCCATCTTGTAAACATGAACGATACGGCACCCATTAAAAGCAACGCTAACAAGGCGATGATCCCTGAGACGGGATTAAAAAAATAGCAGGCAACAAAACCTACTATTGTAACTGAAGCCAGAAGTGTGATGTATAGTTTAATTTCTTTATTTCGCAGCAACTTAGCTGCCCCCTTTATATCCGATTCTGCGAATCGTTTTTATAATTGATGGGTTCTGACTATCATCCTCGATCTTTTCGCGCAGACGTTTAATATAGACTGTTAAGGTATTATCATTGACAAATTCCCCTGCAAAATCCCAGAGACCTTCTAGAAGCTGATTACGACTAAGGACTTGTCCCTCGTTATTAGCAAATAATAAGAGCAAGCGATACTCAAGAGAGGTTAATACAATTTCCTGCTCTCCTTTATAGACCTTTGCCTGAGCAGTATCTATCTTAAGATTGCTAAACTTATAAACTGTTTTTACAAGTTCTGTCTTGTCATACCTGCGAGTAACAGATTTAAGACGAGAGAGCAGCTCTCTTATTCGAAATGGCTTTGTTATATAGTCATCAGCGCCCATATCAAGCCCCATAACGACATTAACCTCGTCATCGATTGCCGTTAAAAATATAACCGGGATATCTTCCTTGGCCTTGATTAATTGGCAAAGATCATAGCCGCTTCCATCCGGAAGGGATAGGTCAAGGATCGCTAAGTCAAAGCTATTTTTATTAATTGTAGTTTTTGCAGACTTTACATCCAAACAGTGAGTTACAAGATATCCCTCTTGGGTAAGTGAGTAGCAAAGACCTGACGCAATAATACGATCGTCTTCCACGAATAGTATTTTCATTTTGCCCTGATCTCCTTGTTTAAATTTCATTGGAAAGATACGTAAATATTCCCTCACTTCTACTCTGAGCAGCCTTATACATTCCTTTGGCCACTCTTTTAGCGTCTATAGGCTTATATTTTTTCAGTGGTCCTATGAAGATAAATGAAATTCCTTTGGTTAAATAAGCCGATATCGACTCACCAATACGAAACTCTTTTCTATCGCCAAGCAATAATGAAGGTCGAAAGATATGTAAAGACTTAATCGATATCATTTTAAGTTCTTCTTCGAGGAGACCTTTCATACGAGAATAGAACACTGGGGACTTAGGGTTTGCCCCCATTGAACTGATGACTAGGAATTTTTCAACCTTCATTTCCTTTGCAAGCTTTGCTAATTCCAGAGGATATTCAACATCGACCTTTTTGAACGCCGCCTGACTCTTAGCTTTTTTTATCGTTGTTCCCAAACAGCAGAACACATCATTGACTTCAAAGAATTCTTTGTAGTAAGGCAAGTTATTGAATTCAATTAAGTGCTCCTCTAGTTTTAGATGTTTTAGACCGGTCGGTTTACGGACAAAGATTAAGACCCTTGAGTATTCCGTACCATTCAATAAGCAATTGAGTAATTCGCCACCAACCAACCCACTTGCACCAACTAACAGCGCCGATTTACCTACCATTTTATTATTCCTCCTGTTTCATTATGAGTTTTAATGGTCCCTTTTTACCATGTAATTCAGTAACTGCTTTAGGAAAGAAGTATTGTGTGGTATAAAGTCCAATTCCTCCATTGCCTGACAGTAATGCTCCCACATCTCTTTTCTGGCGCCTTCTAAGCCAAGGACCGTCACAAAGGTTGAATTGTTATTTGTGGAATCTTTGCCGGTCAATTTCCCCAGTAAAGCTGGATCACCTTCAGCATCCAGCAGATCATCCTTGATTTGAAAAGCAATACCTGCATGATGGGCAAATTTCTTCAAGGCCTCGATTTGCGGTTCCTTCTCCCGTGCCAAAATGGCTGGCATTACGATTGAGGCTTCGAAAGCAATCCCTGTTTTATAAAAGCACATGGTATTCAATTGCTCCAGCGTCAAGAGTTTTCCTTTGGAATCCAAGTCCATAGCCTGACCTTTGCATATATCTTCTGTCCGACGGGTTACATACTGGATCAATTGTAAGACGATGTTAGGTTCGAACCGGTCAAGAGATGCCAGTTCCTGAATAGCTCTTTGGGTAAGAAAGAGACCTGTTAATTCTGCTATAGCGATATTGTACTCTACATGTAGGGTAGGCTTGCCACGCCGAGTATCTGCATTATCTTGGGAGGGGAGATCGTCGTAAATCAGAGACGCAGTGTGCATATATGCCAAGGATCTCAGAAGCGGCGCAATTGCCTTAGGTTCTAATCCGTACCCTTTCACGCTCATGGCCCAAGCCATGAGCGGACGCACCTGCTTTCCGCCTGCTTCCAGACAATAATTTGAGGAGTCAATAAGGGTTTGGTTCAGAAGTGGATCTTCGATGGTTTTTGGGATAGTTAAGATACTGCTGATCTGTTTACTCACAGCTTTCATCGTATCCACGAAGGATTCCCGCTCGGCCCTTTCATTTTTAAGTATTGTTATTATCCTATCACGAAGCAGCTTGTCAAAGAAATCAACATCATCCGCTTTTCGGACCACTTTTTGGAGGAGATTATTAAAGTCCGGATTTGCGGACGCAAATAGATTCATGACTTCGTCGTATTTTATATTTCCCATCCGTTCTTTGTATCGTTTCAGTCCGTTGATTGCACGGTCCAAGATCAATTCGCAGGTCTTATTGTCAGAGTGGTATACATTATGGATTAAATTTGAGATAACCGTCCAGTATAATTCAAATGGATTGATCAGATCCTGTCGCTGATTATGATATTTTAAATAATAGGTATAAGGTGTAACCGAGCCTTCCTTTAAGTCATCAAACATATCAGCGAAATCATCCGCTAACTGATTGTAAATACCATAATAAAATGTTCGGTTATCAAATCCGATATCCGCTGGTGCACTGATTACTGAGCGGGCAATTAGTCTAGACGATGACGATTTTAGGATGATGGGAATATACAAATCTTCATTGGTGTAATTAGGATTGGAAAGGTCTTTTTGGCCATCGACTTCCTGGGAATTAAAAAATACATACGCTTGCTCAAAAAAGGATTTCTGGTTCTCGGGCTGCAGGTGCGCTTTGATGTACTCGAAGTTTTCCTGCAGTTCCAACTGAACGTATTTGAGCAGTTCGCTGTTCTTTCCCTCCCACTCAACTAATTCTGGTACACATCCGGTGATGAGTGTGGAACGAATCAGATTGGAATATCGGTTTTTCTCCTCAAAGGACAAGACGTTAGAGTCCAGCAGGTCATCAATGAGTGGATAGGTTAAACCATAGGAATAGCCGAGTCGAATAGCTTCCTCCAATTTTCGAGAACGCACGTCTTGTGAGGTCTTGTCACTCATTTCTTCGATTTCATGCATCAGAACACCAGCAATGATTTTGATCAGTTTTCGTTGAGCATGCTCGGCCTCCAGCTCTTTCGGAAGGTGATGGGTCATAGTCTCAATTTTGTCCACCACCCAAAGCAACGTCGATTCAATGCCTTCCTTCTGAGCTTTTCGGTACAACCCCACCATACTTATTGTCTCGGTTCTGTCTGTCTTGTCTAAAGTGACCGATGGAATCAGTTGATCTTTCAAATTATCCACTACTTTTCGGATACGTTCTTGAGTGATGGGTGAATCCAGTGCTTTGCCCAGATCACGCATGAAGATGTAAGAGATGCTTCTATCTAGATAATTGTCCAATGTACCTGTGTAATCCAGCCATCGTATATAGTTGTAATAATCCTGCGGGCTAGGTTTTTTATTTCTACCAAAACGACAGGATAGAAATGAAGGGCGATGGATATGGTTTTGTTTCCACGACTGGATGTCGTTGATAAGGGTCGGGACATAGGTCTTGAAGGCAACCTGCTGATAGAGTGATTTAAAGTAATCGGCAGACTTCTGCTCTGCAGTTTGGTAACATTCAGCGGCATCAATGATGGTCGTATTAAATTGCTTTGGCGCTTGGATGTCCAAATTCTCGTCCCCATCTAATGGCATTTTGTACATTCAGCTTCTCAGCCTCAACCCTCTTTTTATTTCTTACAACTGTTTTAACTGCTCTCGATATTGCCTTAATTCGTCTTCATCAAAATCGTCAATAGTGTCTTGCAGTACTTTAAGTATCTTAGATCGATCTTCAGGAATTCTACCGACCACGGGAGTAGCTATTGATACATGATTAGCAAAGACTTTGGTGTTTGTTTCCAAATGTTCGATGAAGTGCTTTAATTCTTGAACTCGTTCGAATTCGGTGGCTTCAACAAATTCACCCTTGAGTTTTTGTTCAAATAATTCTGTACCGGGTATTAGGGTTAAGGAGGTTATCCCAATACTTCTTGGTTTTAGTTGATTAAAAAATTTGGCCGTTTCAAGGGCGCTAATTTCTCCTTTTGTATGACCAGCTAACCCATTTAAATAGATTCCATGATACTCAATTCCGGCTTCCTCTAACCGCTTACATTGTACAACAGCTTCTTCGGCGGTATTTCCTTTATGTATTCTAGTTAATGTCTCATCATGACCGGTTTCAATTCCGATATACAACTGATTTATTCCCAAAAAACGCAAAGCCTTAAGTTCCTCGATTGTTTTTGTTTTAATATTGGTTATCCGAGCATACATAGAAATAGTTTTACAGTGGGGCAGGTATTCTTTAATTTTTTTGGCAATTAGTTTTAGTCGTTCAAAGCTTAAAACAAAGGGATCACCACCGACAAGGTAGACCCTTTCTGCGTTAGGCCGCAGGTCAAGAACCTCTATTAAATCTTCCTCTATTTGCTCAATAGGTTCGATACGAAATGGGACATCCTTGTACATGCTGCAAAATGTGCAACGGTCATGTGAACATCCGACTGTGACTTGTAATAGTAGGGTTTTAGCCTCAGCTGGTGGTCTATAAATTGTACCTGTGTAATGCATTTTAACAAACTCCCTTTCAGGTTGATAATTTCTTAGCATTGGAGTCAATGGCAATCGTCTTGTATATTTTACCACACTAATATTTTGCAGTGTTTATAATTCCTATCCCGAATACATTTCTAGCCGCATAGTTTACAATCTATGGGTATAGCATTAGAAAAGGACTGACGTGTTGCATGCACGCCAGCCCAGCAGATTGTCTAACCGAACGGTTAGCCTGAATTGAATTACAAGAAATAACCGCAAACCTTTATCATCAGGAGCGGTTATTTCTTCCTTATGATCAAAACAAGTTTATAGTTTGCAGGATTCCAAAAGGATGACCTTCTTTTTCGGAATACTCCCAATCACAATGCCTAACGTAGTGAGGATAAGTGCCAGGATATGGATCCAGGTAATTTTCTCATTTAAAAAGACGAACCCACCGAACATGCTTGCAAAGGGCATACCGTTTAAAAACATAGCCGTTCTGTTAGCCCCCAACTGTTTAATACCGTGATTCCATCCCAATGTACCTAATGCGGTAGCTCCCCAGGCTGATAATAATAAGATAAGTGCAGCGGTTGACGATAAATGAATCTGTCCATAAACCGAAGGCCCAAAGGAAACCAGCGTCCCCAAATTTAACAATATTCCTCCTATTAAGGTGGAATAGGCGGTCACTACTAAGGTAGGAATCGAAGTTTCCAACAGTTTTTTGATAAGCAACCCACCAATGACATAGGTCAACATAGCTAATACCATACTGATATCCCCGAGTAACGAAAATTGGATCGTGCCCTCTGGGGATTTTGAGAATACGACTAAAACAACCCCTGCAAATCCTAGTAGTATACCGAGTCCTAAATTTCTAGTGAATTTTTCCTGGACAAATATAGAAGCCAGCAACGCCGTCGTCAGAGGATTTAGGGCCAGGATAAGGGAAGCATTGGTGGATGATGTCACGGAAACTCCATACCCCAAAAACAACTGATGCACACAAACAGAGATTAATCCTATACCAAAAAGCCATCCCCACTGTTTCTTACTTGGATTGTACAACCCATATTTTCTAAATACGAACAATAACAAAACGATTCCCGCCAGGGGCATTCGGATTGCAGCTAACAAGGTCGGGGACATATACTGGGTTAAAAACTTAATCATTACAACATTGAGGCCCCACAATAGGACGATAAACACTAATATTAGGTAAATTAGCTTCTTTCTTGTTGGCATTCTGATTATCTCCATTCCTGCAATACTACTAATATAATAGCACTTTTTAGTCTGGTTTTTGCAAGTTTGCATCTCAGAAGGATAGTCGTATTGCAATAATATCTTAACGAATCTCATGCCATTACGCGATATTTGCCGATTTATTCACTTTGGGCGCTTATCGTTACTATTTTCTTTCCGATAGTTTTCGCTTTCAAGTAAACTATAAGTAACAGCAAAAGAGGGCACTGGTCATAGACCACGCCCCTTTTTGCTGTTCCAACAAAGCAAAACCTCTAACCTTGATATCGGCAAAGAAATCCTTCTCGTCATCACCTCAGCTCCCTGAGAAACGGGACTAGGGATTCTTTTCCAGGAAATTGGAGAAACTTTATCCAAAAACAGCCGGATAATAAGTAACCCAACCTCCGCACAAATTCCTAACTTTAGTAAATCCGTGTTGAGTCAAGATTCGATAGGCAACGTAACCTCTTAGCCCAATCTCGCAGTAAACTACGATTTCCTTATCTTTTGGAAGTTCGGATAATTTGCTGCGCAGGTCATTGACAGGTATATGCAGTGAACCGCGGATAAATTTAGCTTTACGTTCTTCTTCATCCCGTACATCAATAATACAAATCTCTTTTGCATTAAGTTTACTAAGCTCCTGCCAATGAATCATTTGAACATCACCATTAATGATGTTTTCCGCCACATAGCCGGCCATGTTCACAGGATCTTTAGCCGATGAAAAGGGTGGGGCGTAGGCCAGTTCAAGTTCCTGCAGATCATAGATAGTCCCTTCGTTACGGATTACCCCGGCGATGTCATCGATCCGTTTATCGACACCTTGAGCTCCGACAGCTTGAGCACCCAGGACTCGGCCATTGCTTTTATCAAAGACAAGTTTCATGGATAATCTTGTTGCTCCAGGATAATACCCGGCGTGGGAATTGGAGTGAGTAAACAACACTTCATGAGGAATTCCTAATTTCTTAAGCATTTTTTCATTTGCTCCGGTGGAAGCTGCCACTAAATCAAAAACCTTGGCAATGGCAGTCCCTTGGGTACCCTTATACTTGCTATTCCGACCTGCGATAACGTCGGCAACAATGCGGCCTTGTTTATTAGCAGGACCTGCAAGGGGTAAGAGGGCAGCTTGTCCTGTGACTAAGTGTTTTACCTCAATGACATCCCCAACTGCGTAAATATTAGGGTCTGAGGTCTGGAGTCGTTCATTAACTTTAATACCGCCTAACTCTCCGATAGTTAGTCCGGCTTCCTTCGCTAATTTAATTTCCGGTTTTACCCCAATAGCCAAGATCGTTAAATCAGCTTGTACTTCCCCTCCGCTTTGGAGTGTAATAAGAGCCCCATTATCCTTTTTAGCAAAGGATTTTACCCCATCTTCCAAAATGAGGTTGATTCCTTTATTAAAAATGTGCTCATGAAGGATTGCGGCCATTTCAAAATCCAGAGGAGCCATGACCTGATCGCTCATTTCTATAATCGTTGTATCTACTCCTCTGGCATGGAGATTTTCAGCCATTTCCAAACCGATAAAGCCCCCTCCTACGACTGCTGCCGTTTTAGGTTGCTGCTCATCGATAAATCGTTTAATCTGGTCAATATCTGTAACATTACGTACAACAAGAGCCTCGATGTCATTAATCCCGGGAATCGGCGGACGAAGCGGAGCTGCCCCGGGAGAAAGGATCAATTGATCATAAGATTCTCTGTAGACCTTACCATTACTTTCTCGAACTTCGACGGCTTTTTCCTCAGGAAAAATACGGGTAACCTCGCTAAAGATTCTCACATCAATACGAAAGCGGTTCCTCATAGCTTCAGGCTTTGAGACCAAAAGAGCTTCCCGCTCATTAATAACTCCACTGACATAATACGGTAAGCCGCAGTTTGCATATGAAATATGTTCTCCCCGCTCAAAGATAATGATTTCCGCCTCTTCATCTAAACGGCGCAAGCGTGCTGCAGCACTGGCTCCCCCTGCAACTCCACCAACAATGAGTACCTTTTTACTCATTACAACATCTCCTTTAGCATATAGATTATCTCAGTTTAACCAAGTTTATGAAAATAATAACATGATTAATTGGCATTCACAATCATGTTATCTTCTCTTTACGATTTAATTACTGCCTTAGGAGACCTTGACCAACAGTTTTTTCAATTTTTGCGAGCTCTAACGATTCAGCGACTGAGAGATCTTTTTTTATTTATCAAATCAAGACCAATTTTTTTATAATATTTTTCAAATCCTCCAAGTCAAAGGGTTTTTCTAAAATTCCTTGGTAAAATTTCCTTTCGGGATAATCTTTGTCATCAGGGAAACTACCTGTCATTATTATGGCAGGAACATCAATAAGGCGTTGTACCGAGCGCATTTTTTCAAGTACTTCTTTGCCACTTTTTCCGGGCAAGCCCAAATCCGTCATAACTAAGTCAGGTTGTTTGCTATCTAATACGTCAAAAGCCTCTGTACCTGATTTACACCATTCTACTTTATGTCCAATGTCTTCTAAAACCATCTGGATTACCCGACCAATGAAGGTATTGTCTTCAACCATTAGAATATTAGCCAAGATGTTCACCTCTCCAACAAAAAGAATTAGTATATAAAATATATTCCTAATTCCATAAAAAGTGTGTTGAAGTATGTCCGAAAACTTTATAATCTTTTGTCATAATAGAAAGGACTATATTTAATCTAGGCAATACGATGATAACTACAATTTGAATTTTACAAAGAACAGAGTACCTTTCGAACTCGTACTGACCTCAATAGCTGCATTATGACGTGCAGCGATGGAATAACAGATACTAAGGCCTAATCCATTTCCATTCTCCTTATCGGTTAGAAAAGGGGTTCCTAGTTTTTTTAGAATTTCTGGATTAATGCCCTTACCTTGGTCCTGAATAGAAAGAACAACCTGATCATTTTCCAAATATGTTTTAATGACAAGTCGGCCGCCTGGAGCCATTGCTTCCAAGGCATTTCGACATAGGTTTAGGATGATTTGTCGTATCTCTTTACTGTTCAAACTAAAATCAGGGACATCACTGATCTCAATGATTGCTGTCATATTATGATGTTTTGTGTCCGCAAGAATGAGTGGTTTCAGAGCATTAACTATAGTATTCAAATTATCCATTTCAAACTGGGATGTCCTACTACGCCCCAGCGAAAGAAATTCGCTAATTAGTAATCTCGCTCGGTCAAGTTCACTGATCATCAAACTTATATCTTCCTGATAGTGTAGAAACTCACTTTTCCCTTGCATTAATTGAAGATAGGCTCTCACTCCAGTTATGGGATTTCTAACCTCATGGCTGACTCCGGCTGCCATTTCCCCTAAAAGTCTAAGTTGATGGGATCTAAGCATCTCTTCTTCTATCATTTCATCTTGATAATTATATAATTCAACAAAACGAGCGACCTTATATCTAAGGTTCGCTGGGTTTACTGGTTTTAAAATATAATCTATGGCTCCAAGCTCATAACCTTTATTAATTTGTTCTTGCTCCTGATAATTTGCAGTTATGAAAATGATTGGGGTATGCTGGGATTTTTCTCTCATTCTTATCAAACTGGCTGTTTCATAGCCATCAATTTCCGGCATTTGTACATCTAAGAGAATTAAGGCAAAATCATGCTCCAGCACTTGTTTTAGGGCTTCGTGCCCTGAATTGGCCCTTATCAAATCATAGGCGTTTGACTCTAAAATAGCTTCTAATGCTAAAAGATTTTCCACTCTGTCATCAACCATTAAGATTTTTACTTTATCCTTCATCATTAGCTCCCTTATTCATCGTTTAATAAATAGTTTCTCAGTATCAATTTCGCTATATTTATCATTATAAATAGTATAATTAATTGTTTCTTTATTTCCTAAAGCTAAGATCCCCCTTGGCCCTAGACTGTTATAAAAGAGACCGTGCACTTTATTCTCCAACTCTTTGTTAAAATAGATTAAAACATTCCTACAGATTATTACATTAAATTCATTAAATGAGCTATCGCTAACTAAGTTATGTTGAGCAAAAACGATATTTTTGCGAAGTTCATTATCAAACACTGCATTTTCTCCGCATAACGTATAATAGTTTGAAAAAGATTGCCTTCCCCCTGCATGCAGATAATTACTTGTATACGTTTTCATTTTTCCCAGAGGATAAGCACCTCTTATTGCCATTTCAATTGCATTTTCATTCATGTCTGTAGCATAGAGACGGGTTTTATCATACAACCCTTCTTCTAACAAAAGAATAGCCATTGAATAGACTTCTTCCCCAGTAGAACAGCCCGCATGCCAAAGTTTAATTAACGGGACGTCTTTGATAAGGGGTATTACATTTTTTCTAAATGACTTGAAAAACTCGGGATCTCTGAACATTTCCGTGACTTGTATGGAGAAATCCCTTATTAATCGACACATACAAGCTCGATCATGAAAAACCCTTTCCTGTAGTCCTGTGATTGTGCTTAACCTCTCCGCCTGAACACGATGCCATATACGTCGGCGGATAGAAGATAAAACATAATTTCTAAAGTCATAACCACTAACTCTATAGATTCCTTCAAGCAACAACTCGATCTCCAGTTTCTCTAAACTACTAATAGTTTGACCATTGCTAGTTGCCAAGATTTACTCACCTACCTATACAACCAAACCCGAATTAAGGAAATTAATTTATCGATTTCTACGGGTTTACTTAAATAATCAGAAGCGCCAGCTTCCATACATTTCTGCCGATCATCTTTCATCGCCTTCGCAGTTAATGCTATTATGGGGATCTCTGCATACTCGGATTGCCTTATCTGTATCATGGTTTCGTAACCGTCCATTTCAGGCATCATAATATCCATGAGGATCAGTTCTACGTCATGGTTCCCTTTAAGTTTTTCCAAGGCCTCCCGTCCATTTTCTGCATACAACACTTTAACTTTAGCCTTCTCAAGAGCAGCTGATATTGCAAATATATTACGCATATCATCATCAACGACAAGGACAACCCTCCCCGTTAAATCCCCTGCGACTGCTGCTTTTGGGGAAACATCGTCTTCATTTACTGTTTTGACTGGATTATTAACGGGATTTGGATTAGACTCAATCGATAGTGCACCTGTTGAGAGGGAATTTTCTGTAGTTACACTAGGTAAATAAAGTGTAAAGGTACTTCCCTTTCCCTCAACACTTTTAAGTTCTATATCCCCCCCCAATAAAGCTGCTAACTCTCTACAAATAGACAAGCCCAGGCCAGTCCCACCATATTTACGACTAGTCGTACCATCAGCCTGTTGAAATGCTTCGAATATTAAAGCCTGATTATCTTTAGCAATACCAATTCCAGTATCAGTAACATCAAAGGCAACCATGTTATCCTTTTGGTTACTTTCTTGAATGTCCATTCTTACATAACCCTGCTTAGTAAATTTAATGGCATTACTTAAAAGGTTCGCTAAAATTTGCTTTAAGAGGCGCCTGTCTGTGAGCAATTTATTCGTAACATTATTCACTTGAATGGTAAAATCGAGTCCTTTTTCAAGAGTCATTGGTCTGAACTGTCCTTCGAGTTCTTTTACGAGATCCGCTAATATAATCTCGTCCCTATTGACTGATACTTTTCCAGCCTCAATCTTTGATAGATCTAAAATGTCATTAATAAGCTGCAACAAATCATTTCCAGAGGACCAGATCGTTTTTGCATATTCCAGCTGTTTTAAATTAAGGTTTCCATCGTTGTTTTCCCATAACATCTTTGACAAGATTAACAGACTGTTCAGAGGAGTTCTTAATTCATGGGACATATTTGAAAGGAATTCAGATTTATAACGGGAACTCGTTTCGAGTCGTTGGGCTTGATCTTCCAAGTTTGCTTTAGCCTGGGACAATTCAATATTCTTAAGTTCCAATTCTTTATACTGTTCCTCCAGTTTTTCGTGGAAAGTTTTTAATTCTTCTTGCTGAGTTTGCAGTAGTTCAGATTGAGTTTGCAATTCCTCAGTAAGTGTCTGAGATTCTTCTAAAAGTTTCTGGACATGGGCATGTTCTGCTATCCGATTCTGAATAATACCGATGTTCCAGCGAATTTGTTCTAAAAATTCTTTCTGTTCTGGTGAAAACTCGGAAAGGGATGCTAACTCAATCACTGCAACAACTTGCTTTTCAAATTCAATTGGAAGCAATTTGATTTGCTTTGCTTTAATTTGTCCCAATCCCGTAGTAATAGAAATGTACTGATCTGAAGCTTCTGTTAAGTTTATTATTCTATTCTCTAGAAAGCATTGACCTATTAAACCCTCACCAAGTTTAAACTCTCTTATACCGACCTCTTGACTATCTCCGGCATAGGTCGCCATTCGTTTAATCGTACCGGTTTCGTTAGAAAGGATGTATAAGTTACCATAGCTTGATCCAACAATTTGGCAAACCCAATTAATCAATAAACTACAGAAATCTTCAACATTTTGAACCCCCTGAAATAAGGCATGAGTCTCGCTTACTTTTGATTGGAGCCAGTTCCGAACCTTTAAGGCTTGGGTGGATTCACTCTCTAGACGGGTTTGGATTTCTAAGGCACTAGCCATTTCATTAAATACTGCGGATAGCTCCCCCAACTCATTCTTAGTTACATCCAGACGGGGTAATGAGGTTTTATCCGGATATGAAGTAATTCCTTTCATTGCTTTTGTCAGCCGACCGAGGTCGCCGAGAAACGTCTTTAACATCCATAGAGAAATAAGTATTCCAACCATTAAACCGATAAGCACCAACAAGGCAAAAATTAGTTTACTCTTGTAAAAAGCATTCTGTGAATTTGATAAAGAAGTATTCATTAACTGTTCTTCCAGTTCATTTACATCATTCACTGATTTGGTTAGATTCTCTAATTTATCCTTTGAAGAATTGAGGATCAGTTCTTTTGCTTCCTCAATTCTATTAGACTCTATTAGAAAAATAGCTTGTTTTTCATAATTAAGGTAGTCTTCAAAGTTTGCTCTCAGCTGAGCAACTTTATCTATTTCTGTCGATTTGGAAAGTCCCACTAGAGTTGAGATGTCAGCTATTACCCGACTGTTAGATTTATCGATGCTTTCGATATATTGAGTAGGGTCTGCCTTATTATTAAGTAAAAAAATTTCTCTAAGGTCTCGGCTAATGTTTCCTAACTCAATTGAGATATTCTTCGCTAGATTTACCTTTTGATAACGGTCATTGACTATTGAAACCATGTCATTATTGACAGCTCTCATTTGATAAAATCCAGTAATGACTACTGTGATTAATAGGATAAGAAAACTGCCAATCCCTAATACAAGTACGTTTCTAAGCTTCATAAATTGCTCCAATCCTTTTCTCTCTTTCTACAAGGTTCTAGTAAAACTTCCTAATTACTAATCTACAAAAAATATAAATCTAATGTTTAAATAAATTTTAACGACTATGTATAATTGTGTCAAACAAAGTAAGATGATTAACCTAAACCTTATTGATTATTATTCAGAATTACTTAACGATCTCAGTATGATAATATTGTCTAAAGTAATAAACAGAAAGGCAAGTGGCATACTTAACTATTACAAGCGACCGTTGCACATTGTAAATAATTATTTGAAAGATGAAAGAGCGCTAGTCAGTTAGTAGTCTGATTAGCGCCCTTTACTTTTTATGCATCACTCTTTTATTTAGAGGTTTGTGCCGCCATCTTAACAGCATCAACAATTTTCTGATAGCCCGTACAACGGCACAAATTACCGGACAAACCACGTCGGATTTCTTCCTCACAAGGATCGGGAATTTTATCGAGAAGGGCTTTGGCCGCCAAGACCATGCCCGGGGTGCAATACCCGCACTGAATAGCTCCAACCTCGATGAAGGCTTGTTGAACAGGGTGAAGATGATCCTCTGTCCCTACTCCTTCAATGGTTAATATCTCTTTGCCGTCTGCTTGAAGGGCTAGAACTAAGCAAGAGTTAACAAGTTCTCCATCAAGAAGTACGCTGCAGGCACCGCAATCTCCCTCCCCACATCCTTCCTTTGTTCCTATAAGTCCCAGGACTTCCCGAAGGAGATAAAGCAAGGTCTGATGTTCTTCAATCTGAACGACAGCAGGGCTTCCGTTGACGGTTAATCGAACTGTTTTCGTAGCCATTTTCCAGCCTCCTTTGAACTCTTAATTGTACGGAGTGCCTCTTGAAGTAACACTTGCGCAAGATAACGTCTGTATTCCTCAGATGCACGGAGGTCTGATATTGGCGCAATTTCGTTTTGTACGATATTACTTGCCTCTTCGATTACCCTCTCATCAAGCATTCGACCCTCTAGAAACTCTTCAACTTTTCTTATGCGTACAGGTGTAGGAGCAATCGACCCAAACGCTACACGAGCCTTTAAGCACTCAGCAGTATTCTCATCAAGTTCTATGCTAACAGCTAGATTCACCAGGGAAATAGCTAAAGCCTTACGAAGACCTGACTTTAAAAAGATCGATTTTCTTTTAGGATTGATATTAATGCTAACCTTTTGAATCAGTTCATTAGGGCGAAGGTCTGTTTTACCCACTCCTAAGAAAAAGTCCGTCAAATCTACTTGCCGTTCCTTTAGTGTTCCCGAAGAATCTGCAGCGCTAAGGAGGGTAAGGAAGGCATCGTGGGCTAACAACGGAGGAGCACAATCGGCGGCGGGAGAAGCACTCTGTAAATTCCCCCCCAGGGTTCCTCGGTTTCGTATTTGCGGGCTCCCTACAGCACTTGCCCCCATACTCAGTGCCGGACAATACGTTTTAATAAGAGGATGGGCTTCAAGTTGAGAATGAGTCACTAGGGATCCAATTTCCAAGACCTGGCCCTTCAGTTGGATCGTTTTCCATGCTTCGAACCTTGATAAATCGACAAAACCTATCGGGGTAATTTTTCCCTTACGCAGGTCCACAAGGACATTCGTTCCTCCAGCAACCGGCAGATACTTCTCCTGTAGGCTTAAGATTTCGAGTGCTTGAGCGGGGGTCTCGGGGGAAAGAGTTCTAATACTCATAATGCATTCCTCGATTAATGTTATTTCTTTTGCGGGGTTATTTTTGGCTATTTCCGACGTGTTTCCTAATCGTGTTTTTTTAAATTTATTTCTTGATCTTCTTAAACTTCTCGATAAAACTTCCGTCAGCAATCTCTCGAAAGGCTTCCATATAATACTGTTGATCAAGGTAATACAATTTAACCTTCATCTTTTCGCCGGGCAAACGTGAGGCAACGGTAAATATAGCTTCTCCCGACCGCTTCCCTTCATCTAACGTGACGTTATCCAAGTAAATATAAAGCGGGGTGAGATAAGGATAGGACCGTTCATGGGCAAAATTCTTGACAAACTCATCCCGACCTAACATCCCTTGGATTTCGGGCAGAAGATAAGAGTATAATTCCCTTGGATTATTGTCGTTGATGGCTTGGGCAAACCGATTTGCTTGCACTTGGGCTTGCACTTGACCCGGAGCATTCAAGCTGACAGTGCTAAGTAAAAGTAGGATACCGATGATAACAACTCTACCGATTCGAAGTCCGCCTTTTAAGCTCCTCATTTAAGATAACCTCTTTTGTGTTATTTTCTTATTTCTTTAACGTTCAGATCGAGAATAAGGTAAGGTGTAGGCTGCCGGAAATTCAGCTTTCTTGGAAACACTTAATAAGACCAGGATGGTTAAGACATAGGGCAACGCCAGCAGAAACTGATGAGGGATAGGGACACCAATTGCCTGAAGCCTCATTTGCAGGGCGCTGGCTCCCCCGAAGAGAAGCGCTGCACCTAAAGCTCTGTAGGGATTCCAACGTGCAAAGATGACTACCGCCACCGCAATGAATCCTCTGCCGGCAACCATCCCGTCGAGAAAGGTATTCATAAATCCAATCGAGAGAAAGGCTCCACCCAATCCTGCAAACGCACCACCGATCATAACACAGAGGTAGCGGACGAGGGTGACATTAATTCCTTTTGAATCGGCAGCTCTAGGATTTTCCCCAACCGCGCGAACTTGAAGCCCGAAGGGGGTTTTCTCCAGAACGAAGGCTGAGCAAACAACGAGAAGAAGGGTAAGATAGACCATAATATTGTGATTAAAAAGTACCGGTCCAAGGAAAGGGATATCGGAGAGGAAGGGAATTTGGAGGGGGGCAAAGGATTCAATTTGAGGAGGGAGCTTTTGAATTCCAAACATTTCCCGAAACAAAAACGTAGATAATCCCGTTCCTAATATAGTAAGGGCAGTCCCTGCAATAACTTGGTTGGCTTTTACCGTAATACTTAAAAAACCCATGATCAAGGAAAACGTGATTCCCGTAATCACCGCCGCTAAAAGTCCAAACCATAAGTTCTGGGTAAAAAAGGTTCCTCCAAAACCTGCTAGAGCACCCATAAGCATAATACCCTCAAGACCAAGATTAAGAATCCCTGAACGCTGTGTAAAGATTTCTCCTAAGGCTGGTAAGAGGATCGGAATACTCATTCTAATGGCTCCCGCGAGCAGACTAACGAGCCCCACGGTTAAAATGTCTGTTTGCAACGTTATCCCTCCATTGGGTGTAAACCACCCGGCTTATTACGAAGACAATAACCAAACCCTGTATGACAGTTATCAAGGAGAAAGGTATTCCCTCCATGAGTTGCATAGTGTTTCCCCCTACCAGCAAGGCTGCAAAGAAAAACGAGGAGACGGCAATTCCAAAAGGATTTAGATTTCCGAGTAAGGCAATAACGATGGCTAGGTTTCCATAGCCTGAGGAGATATTATCTAACAGTCGATATTGAACACCCACCACTTCTCCCCAACCGGCAACCCCGCAAAGACCTGCCGAGATGACCATCGTCAGGATGATTGTTTTGGAGACGTTGATCCCACAGTACTTAGCTGCCTCTTCGTTCTCTCCTACTAGATCAATCCGAAACCCTAGGCTGGAGCGCCAGAATAAATAACCTAGTAGAACGATCATTAAGGCGATAAGGATTCCCACATGGAGACGTGTTCCGCTCAGAATAATGGGTAACTGATACTGCTGGGCGAGCAAAGACGTTTGCGGAAAACCATGTCCATCGGGATCAATCATCGGATACCGAATTAGCCAGCTTAAAAGATAGCTCGCGACGTAGTTCAGCATTAGGGTCGTAATAACTTCATTGGCGTTAAATTTTGCCCTCAGATATCCGGCTAAGCCTCCCCAAAGCGCCCCCCCAAGAAACGCCGCTAAAAAGGATACGGGCAAGACAATAAACCCAGGCAAATTTAGGTTTAAAGCGACGAAGGCAGCGAATATAGCACCTAAGGTAAACTGTCCATCTCCCCCGATATTCCAGACTTGGCTCTTGAAGGCAACTGAGATTCCTAAGGCCATTACCATCAGTGGGGCTGTCTTAATGAGCACTTCCGCTATTCGGCTTGGTGAGCCAAAGGCACTAGTGAGCAGGGTAGAAAAAGCTTCAATCGGAGAATGGCTTGAAAACAGGAGCAATAAGGCACTGACTCCGAAAGCGAGAGCTATCGTGACAACTGCGGGTAGGACACTGTGGCAAAACCCTTTGACGATACCGTTTTCCTTTAACATACTTCCACCTCTTCAGTCCTTACCCCAGCCATAAGCAGACCGATTTCCTCTACACTGGCATTTCGTCCAAGGATGCCCATGATTTGCCCATCATACAGCACGGCAATCCGATCCGATAGCTGCAAAATTTCTTCTAAGTCGGCTGAAATCAGTAACACTCCTGCACCCTTGGCTGATTCCTCAAGGAGCTTTTGACGAACATACTCTGTTGCTCCAATATCTAATCCTCGAGTGGGTTGATTAGCAATAATAATCTCCGGCTTGGAACTTAATTCCCGGGCCAATATGACCTTTTGTTGATTCCCGCCGGAAAGATCCTTCACTTTCGTATGCACGCCATTGGCTTTGATAGCGTACTCTTCCATGAGCCGTTCAGCGTTTTTTTTGATCGCCCTAAAGTTGAGCAGACCACGGCTAGAAAAACCCGATTGGCTAAAATTTTTGAGGATTAAGTTCCTTGCGATACCCATATTCATCGCTAAGCCAGTCTTGTGGCGATCTTCAGGAATATGAGCGATTCCTTCATTAATAAAGGTTTTAGGACTCGATCTGTTAAGTTCTTTGCCGTTTAAACAGATTTCTCCCGAGGTCGTTGGCCTTAATCCTGTGAGAACTTCACAAAGCTCTTTCTGTCCATTGCCATCCACTCCGGCAAAGCCCAAGATTTCCCCAGCACTTATGGAAAAGGAAACCTCCTTCAAGGCAGGAAGACCTTTATCATTTCGCGCTCCTAGATGATTAACCATTAGCTTTGTTGCCCCGGTTTTCAAAGTTTCGTGTTTAAAGTTGAATAGAACATCTCGACCTACCATCATACTCGTGAGGTCACGCTTGGTGGTCTCAGCGGTTACCTGAGCTTGGCCGACGAGACGACCATCCCGTAAAACAGTTACCTCATCAACAATGGCTAAGATTTCTTCTAATTTATGGCTAATCAGAATAACGGACTTTCCGTCGTTCCGCATCATTCTCAATATTCCAAATAGCTCCTGGGCTTCATTCGGGGTTAATACTGCGGTAGGCTCATCCAGAATCAGAATTTCTGCCCCACGGTAAAGCGCTGAGAGGATCTCAACGCGTTGTTGTTCACCGACTGAAAGCTGCCAAATCTTAGCTTTCGGTTCTAAATTTAAATTAAAGCGTTTGGAAAGAGCAAGGAGTTCTCGTTCCACTCGATCCGTATCGAGAAACGGGCCCCGTTTCGAGGAGAGCCCCAGCATGATGTTTTCCACTACTGTCATCGGACGTACAAGCATAAAGTGTTGATGAACCATTCCAACCCCTAGGCTCATCGCCTTTTGAGGACTATCGATTCGAACGTTTTTGCCGTTAATAAAGATCTTGCCGCTTTCCGGCTGGTAAAGGCCATAGAGGCAATTCATGAGTGTAGTTTTTCCGGCTCCATTTTCTCCAAGTAGTCCATGGATTGAACCTTTTTTCAAGTTAAAGTTAACCTTATCATTGGCGGCTACTTTTTTGAAGACTTTGGTAATCTCTCGCATTTCAACGGCTAAATCCATTCTGTTCCTACCCCCTCATGTAGACGAGCGGGACCTGGACCCCAGGCCCCGCAGGAGAATTACTTTGCGAATTTGGGCATTTCAATTTTATTGTCGATAAAATCCTTCTTGACGGCTTCAAGTTTTGCTTTGACCTCTGCCGGAACTTGGCTATCCAGACCGTGAAAGGGCGCAACTGTAACTCCACCATTGGCAACGGTTAACATGTACTTTTTATCCGTTCTGTTCGTAAAGTTGTTATTTAAAATATCGTCGATCATCTGCTTAATAACCGGTGTCCAGTTGTAGATAATTCCTGATAAAACATAATCAGGCACTAAAACGTTTTGATCAGCTACATTTCCTAAGACAAACTTCTTCTTTTCTTTAGCAGCATCAACAGCACCAAGTCCAATTCCATCCCCAGAATGCCAGATGACATCTGCACCAGCATCGTACATCGACATGGCGCCTTCTTTAGCCTTCGCAGCATCACGCCAGTCACCTGTGTAGAGTTCTTGGATCTGAATGCTTGGATTAACCTTTTTTGCAGCAAATTTGAAGGCCTCATGTCCGCGATAGATTTCGACAGCATCGGCGCCACCTACAACCCCAAGCTTATTGGTTTTGGTCATAAGTCCCGCAAGGGTTCCCATGAGATATCCTCCGTCTTCCAGCTGAACATCGTAAAGACAGGTATTGGCAGCGGTTTTATAGCCAGTTCCTAAGGCAAACTTTGTGTTGGGGAATTCCGCAGCAACCTTGATAATCGGTTCTTGGAATTGGAATCCATGGCCCATGATGAGATCGAATCCTTGAGTTGCAAAATCACGTAAAGCAGGTTCAATATTTGCAACTTCATAAACGTTTTCTGAGTAGGTTACTTTGATTTTTCCGGCATAGTCTTTTTCTAAAGACTTCATGCCTTCATACATAGCTTGGTTCCAGGAAACATCATCCACTTTACCGGGGAGAATTAAGGCAACCTTTAAAGGATTAACCCCGGAATCCTTTGAAGCATCTGTTGATTTCGAAGCAGGAGCTGACGAACCCCCACACCCTGTGACCAGTAAACTAATTACCAACATGACGATACATAACAGACTGAATTTCTTTTTCATTCGATCTTCTCTCCTCTTAGATTAAAATTTTGGGTTTGGTTTTTCCCTTAGTGGTTGGTTTCAATCACTCCCTTTTAGTTTTTTTATTAAATGCTTCACAAGTTTCTCGCGAGAGATAGGAAGCTCGGAAACAGAATGTTGAACAACATCACTCACTGCAGCAGCAATCGCGGGCGAAATCACAACGGTGCCAACTTCAGCAGCTCCTTTAAGCCCCATGGGACCTGATTCCTCATATTCGGTAACACTGACAGCAGTGATCGACGGAGAATCTAAACTGGTTGGAATTAAATAGGTTGCTAGACTTGTGGTTTGGGGAATCCCTTGGTTAAATTGCAGATTTTCGGTTAAGGCGTAACCTGCTCCCATGACGATTCCCCCCTGGATTTGTCCCTCTAAGGCGGTGGGGTTAATCACTCTGCCGGCCTCAGTCACCGCGAATACATCGAGAAGTTCGATTTCACCGGTTTTTAGTACCCGAACCTTGGCGGCTTGAGCAATAAAGGTATACATGCTGTGCGGTAAGCCAATCCCAAGGTTCGATTTTTTAACTTCCGGAAAAACTGCTTCCCCAATGCCTTTGGGATTAAGGACGCCAGATTGTCTTTGTCGTTTCAAATCCTCGATGGCCTGAAGCAGGGCATTTCCACAGATATATGAGGTTCGAGAGGCAGCCGTTGAACCACATTCATGCGTCAGAGCCGTATCCCCCATCACGATTTTTATCCGATCAGGAGTCACCTGGAGGGCCTCGGCGGCTAACTGGACAAAGAGCGTGTTACTCCCTTGACCAATCTCGACAGTGCCAATCTTTAACTCATAGGTATCATCGGCTAAACTCTGAATTTCGACTTTGGCTTGATCCAAAATTCCCTTCCCCAATCCACAGCTTAAATAGCCAGCGGCCATTCCGTAGCCAATGAAAGGATCGGTGTTACTCAATCGTTCTTGCCAAAGCGATGAATTTTCTAATAACGTTAAGGCTTCTTTAAGTCCAACGGTATGCTCCATGGAATGACCGAGACTCCCTTCTGCACCTTTATATAAAGCATTAAGGTATCTCAGTTGGACCGGATCGATCTTCAGCATCTTTGCGGCCCTATTCAGAAGGGTTTCCATGGCAAAGGCGGTTTGCGGAGCGCCAAATCCACGCATCGCACTGGCAGGGGGTTTATTGGTATAACAGAGATACCCCTCCAGAGAAACATGATCGATGACATAAGGTCCAGCGGCATGTTCGATTCCTAATCCCAGGACAGCCGGCCCCAATGCTGCATAGGCTCCCGTATCATAGTGGATGATTCCCTGATAAGCGGTAATCCGTCCGGATGGTTCAAAACCCACCTTTATTTGAATCCTTGCGGCATGTCGTTTATAGGTCGTGGCTAGGGATTCTTCCCGAGTAAAAACTAATTTGGCAGGTCTGCCTGTCTTTTGGGTCACTAACGCTAAATAAAGTTGAACCGTGTTTCCGTCCTTGCCCCCGAATCCACCCCCGATAGTTGCGGCATGGACTCGAATCTTCTCGAGAGGAATCCCCAAACAGCGGGAAATTTCCTCACGATCATAAAACGGATTCTGAGTACCGACAATAAGGTTTAACATCCCGTCCTCATTAAGAAATGACACTCCTGCCTCTCGCTCGAGATAAAGGTGATCCACCACCGGAACATAAAACTCATCTTCAAGAACAAGAAAACTATCCCTTAAGGCTTGTTCAGGCATTCCCTTCGTAAAGGGAATATGTAACAAGAGGTTGCCCCCTTCATGTATAGCTGGGCTACTCTCGCCTAGGGCTTGGACCGGATCCTCAATAACCGGAAGGGCTTCGTAATACACTTTAATCAACCCAGCATACTGACTGGCCTTTTCTGGAGTATCGGCGGCGATTAGTGCTAGGGGTTCACCATAGTAGCGAACTTTTTCCTTAGCAAATATCGGTTGGTCTTTAAGTATGCTTCCGAAACTATTTTCCAGGACATCGTCTGCTGTAAAACAGTAGACACCTCCAACTCCCCGGCAAGGTGTTGTATCGAAGGCAAGGATGTTGGCATGGGGTTCTGTTGCGCGAACCAGTTTAAGATATAACATGTTGGGCAAGGAATAATCACTGGGGTAACGGACTTGCCCCGTAGCCTTTGCGACTCCATCGATTCGAGGTATCGAGCTTCCAACGATGTTCAAGATATTCACCTCTCAAGATCGGGTTTCCATAACCGTTTTTATGACACGATGTTCGAGCACATCGATGAGTCCATGATCAGTGAGACCCAGTTCAGGCACCGTGGGTAAGGATATAAAGGAAAGGGTCATAAACGGAGCGGGCAGATCACAACCTAATGTACGAGCGACCTCATTGATTTGGAGCAATTGATCCATGACTTCGTCAGCAGGAAGCGGACTCATGAGCCCTCCGATAGGCAGCGGCAGAACCCCTAAGACTTGACCGTCTTGAACGGCAACGAAGCCCCCTTGGTATTTGGCAATCTCTTGGGCCGCAAGATACATATCATTATCATTTGTCCCAACAAGGACAATATTATGATGGTCATGGGATACGGACGAGGCGAGTGCTCCAGACTTAAGCTTAAATCCTCGAACGAATCCCACCCCGACTTGCCCATTTTGTCCATACCGTTCGACTACAGCCAACTTCAGGATATCCTGTTCAAGATTGACTTGAACTTGATTGGCAGAGATCTTTAGCCATTCCTGGGTGCCATAGTTAATGATTTGATCAGGATAAAGATTGATCACGTTAACTTTTGCACTATCTCCACTAGCAGAAACCACAAAATCTGAAGGCTTAAAGTCAGACGATAATTTGACCGTTATATTAAGAAAGTCCGGAAACTTGGTGAGAGCTATTTCTTGAGTAAGTTTGCCCTCTTGAGCCACGACTTGGCCATCTTTAAAGACATAAACGGGGTTAATGGTTTTCAAGTCATCTAAGAGTACGAAATCAGCATAACGTCCTGGTGTTAACGCTCCGACAAGATGATCTAAGCGGAAGTGTTTAGCGGTATTAATCGTAGCCATCTTGATGGCCTTAATTGGATCGAGCCCTAGGTCGATACTTTTTTGAATGTTGTAACTGATATGTCCTTCTGTCGAGATATCTGTGACATGCTTATCATCTGTACAGAAAATCAAGTTTTCTGTCGGCAGATTATGTTTGATGACCCCTTTAACCAGTGCCTCGACATTCCGTTCTGTACTGCCTTCCCGAATGAAAGCCTTAATTCCGAGGCGAAGGCGTTCAAAGAGTTCCTCGTAAACCACGGATTCGTGGTCATCCGAAAGCCCTGCCGTTGCATAGACGTTCAGTTTATCCCAGGTTAGACCAATGGCATGACCATTGGCGACCTTGCCATTAGCCCGAGCACTTAAAACTTTGGCTAAATACTCCTCCCGAACCCCTAAAATTTTCGAGGGATCAAGTTCCCCAAGACTAGCAGAAATATCCAATCTTAAGAGTTCTTCGACTTCTTCAACCCCTAAGATACCACCTGTTGTCTCCAAGCCCGGAGCCGTAGGGACTCTCGAAGGAACCTCAAGGTAGATGCGATACGGCAATTCCGCGATATGACTTAATAAAGCTTCTAATCCTTTAATTCCTGCGACGTTAGCAATCTCCATAGCATCGACGAAGAGAACCGTCGTACCCCATGGGACTATGACACTGGCTAAGGCTTGGGGCGTAAGTAAGGTGGGTTCGATATGAATGTGCGCATCCATAAAACTGGGAACGGCATAGCGACCCCCTGCATCAAAGACGTTTTTAGCTTTGACCTCCCAAGAGGGATTAATTGCCACAATTCGACCGTTTTTGATCACCATTTCTCCAGGGTAGACGGTATCGGTAAAGACATCTAAAATTTGTAGATTGGTAATATGTAGATCCGCCGTTTCTTCCCCCAAGGCGACTCTGAGTTCTTGAGCCAATGTCGAAACCGTTTCTTTCATAAGTAAATTCAAACCTTTCTCCTTAAGACGGTAAACTCCAAAATTCCAGGTGCATAATATTCCTTGGACCAAAGAACTGGCCGCTGCCGTATGTCAAATCCTACTTCGTTAAGGTGTAACATGGGACTTCCTTCATTAACTTCAAAAATTGCCGCAAGATTTTTATCGACTAGGCAAGGCTCTATCTTCGTGATATCCATTTCTACTGAACAATGGCAGAAGTGCTGCAAGAATTGGAAGATAGGCGGCTCTAAATCGCTCGTTTGATAGGTCGGATCCATCACCAATTTCTGAGGGATATGGTCAATGCATAAAATCGCTGGCCTCTGATCGGCAAGAACGAGCCGTTCGACAACGATCAGTTCGTCTCCCTCATCCACCCGAAGATGCTGCGCGGCGATTGGATCGGCCTTCATCATGCTGGGCTTAACATAAGCAATCCTTGGAATATATCCCACATCGGCGATTTCCTCGAGAAACTCCTTCTCCAGATCGAGTCTAGAGGTAACTTGAAGAACATGATTATTGATGATCGTCCCAATTCCCCTGCGACGAGTTATGAACCCCTGACCCTCTAACGCGGCGAGCACGTCACGAACGACGGTTCGGCTAACCCCTAGTTTTTGGGCAAGAAGCTCTTCCGAAGGCAGCCTCCCCGTCTTTTCAAACGCACCATCACGTAACATGGTAATCATTACTTTACGGGCTTTATCGGATAGTTCTTCGTTATCTATCTTGGGAATATCTGGCATGGCGCACCCCTTAACTGTTAGATATTAAATAGCTTGCTAGGAAAGTAATAAGTAATAAGTAATACTTATTTTTTGCAAAAAAATTTAACCCAGGCGTCAACTTTTACTCAAAAATTAATGAGTGAAACTTGACCGCCTGGGTTTAACTCCCGTCGGTGTATACTTTCGCTCATAGTCAAACAATTTACGGTCGTTTGGTAGAAACTTGCGGACCCTATCTCCGCTATTATATGAACACTTATCAATATTAACTTGTTTTTAAGTTTAGCAAAGACATGGAAATTGGTCAACTATTAAATTGAACATTTGCATTTCCATATGTAAGCTGGTTGCATATTTTACAGCCCGTTAGCATGTTCCGCAGAGTAATAATTTAACTACTTCGTTATTTTATCTACATACTTATCACCGACAAACCCAACTAAACTTCCGAGTACCACACACATTATTAAAATAGCCACTGTTGATTCAGGGTCATTCTTCATTACTAAAACAATTATGGGAAGGCCCATTAACACTGCAATAATAAGGCCTTTTAACCAGCCTTTTATCCCAATCTGAATATGAGTAATTACATACCCTGCTACAATCCATTGAATTAAAGCAGAAGTTATTGAATACTTATCTAGCTTTTGAAAGATCATAGGTATGATATCGATGATTCCCGCCATAAGTCCTATCATTAAGGACATTATAAGTTTTCCCATAATCAGCCTCCTCACAAAACTATATTAAACTTCTAGAATTTTATAGTTATCCGAAGTCATTAGTTTTTTGATCCCCTGAAGTACATTTTCAGGCGTAAGGTAATAAGGGTTACTGGTAAAAACAGCAGAAACCCTATCGAATTCTTCCATTTCTTCTTTGCAGGCTCCGACAAGGTCAGTATCTGCCAATGGGCGATTCGTAAAAATTAGTTGTTCCGGATTAATTCTTTGATTTTCAATGGCCACTTCAACACGTCGATTGCAGCGGCACATTTTATCCGGATTCACTAATCCACAGTTATTTTCCATAAAACTTCGCATCTTTTGGCGTGTTCGAGATAATCGTTTGCGATAGGTTTCGGGAGTTATATCCATAATAGAAGCTCCCTCAAAGCTGTTAATTCCAAACATAGAACTTAATATATAGATCATCCTATGTTCTCGATCTAGGCATAAAAGCATGGCATGGGTACAGGATACTTTTAATTCTTCAGCCAAAATAGTTCGTTCTGCTTCGGAAATCAGAACCTGCTCTTTTATGTCAAAGCCATCTCTTATACTTTTTTCATAAATTTCAAAGGATAATTGTTGATTCTCGAGCCCCCTCTTATTGGTGTTAATTAAGTGATTGGATGCAATGCGGTAAACCCAAGTCGAGAATTTACTTTCCGATCTGAATTTTGCCAAATTAGTGATCAGCTTGATAAGAATTTCCTGTGTTACATCCTCTGCATCGGCAGGATTCCAAAGCATACGGAGAGACAGATTGTAGATTTTGTCCTTAATGCCTACAATTAACTCATTAAGAGCTTGTTTGTCTCCATTTATTGCTTTTTCCACCAATACATTTTTATAATCTGACATCGGTTTCCACCTCCGTGAATTTGTTTGTGTATATTTAGACAAAGAGTTGTTCTAAGTGTGACATGAAATCTAAACTATATTTTCAAATAGTTAAGAAGGATTACTAGGCATAATGCCCTACATTTCGTAAGCTTCGATAAATAACGTAACTGATGAGTGAAGTGAATAGCAGTATGATAATACTCTGAAGTGGATTCCCAAAGCCAAAACCTATGATCACACTGTTCACCTCCAAAAAGTCTTGTTTCCTTATATTCTACCATAGTGGTACCTAGGCCTTCTAAAGAATTTTCTTTGCTTAGTACCCAGAAACCGTTGCCGGCCTGCTTGCGTATTGCTTTTTCAAATGATATACCATGACATAGTAGACCTTCTGTAAACTGGTAATTTAAATTTATAATTTAGGGGTGTTTTCATGGATGAAACTATGATTCAGGCCATTGTTAAGGCCCAGGATTCGCAAGTAAAGGCGATACTCGCTACGATTATTCGGACTGAGGGCTCTACGCCCCGCGATTTAGGTACCCAAATGTTGGTCATGAACACCAGCCAAATCATAGGAACTATCGGAGGAGGAGCCGCGGAAAAGCTAATCACGAATAAGGCCCTCGCACTCTTGACCGCCGACCGTGAAGTGAGCGCTGAACTCCATCACCAGGCCATAAATCAGGAGACTCAGGCTGATAGCTTTTCAGTTTGTGGGGCCGCTATGGATGTATTACTGGAACCAGTCCAAGATAAGTCTTTCTGGCAATTCGTTCAAAATCTCCAGAAGAGCGGAAGCGATGCGGTGCTGGTAACTTCTCTAGTGCCTCCTTATGCGAGGAGTATTTTGGATTCTGACGGCAACTTTCTCTTGGGGCAGCCTCAAAAAGAGTTATACTCGGCTGAAAGACGACAAGAGATCTTTTCCGTCAAGGCAGCAAAGGTGATTGGAAACAGTGATGAAAATCGTTGGTTCGTGGAACCACTTCTAAAAACAGAGCGGTTGTTAATCCTAGGGGCAGGCCACGTGGCCAGAGAAGTTGCTTTTTATGCCAAGGCGCTTGATTTTCAAGTAACGGTGATTGATGATCGTGCGACATTTGCTCTGCCTGAGTTTTTCACAGGTGCTCATTCAGTGATATGTAGTGATTTTGCTCCAGGAATCAAGGGTTATGAGCCTAGCCATGATACTTATGTCGTCATTGCGACCAGAAGTCATCCAACAGATGCGGAGTGTCTCAAGGAGATTCTCAACTTTCGAACAAACTATGTCGGGATGCTGGGAAGTACAAAAAAGATCAGCGCCATTGTAAACTACTTAAAAGAGAAAGGATACACTTCTCAATCTCTTGCTCGTTTAAAGGCGCCGATCGGTTTAGATATTCAGGCTCAAACCCCGTCCGAAATTGCGATTAGTATTCTAGCTGAGATTATTTCAGTTAAACGATCTTATAGATCTCGGGATGCCTAGCCATTTCATTAGTCTAGATATACCTTTGTTCGACCGCATCATCCGATCAATCGCTCATCTCTTCGTATCCTAGCTTAATCTTTGGATGAGATCTCGGATACACATTCTATCCTTTTTTTACGTAACCCTGCCAAAGACGCGATAAGCAATCCGGCAAAAACTAAAATCATTCCGATCTGGGAAATGAGGGATAATTTTTCTTTCAGCAGAAACAACCCCAGAGCAGCTGCAGTAACCGGTTCGGCAAGGGACAACGTAACTGCTTTAGGGAATGAAATTTTTGCCAAACCATGAGAAAATAAAACATAAGCAAGGGCAGTAGCAACCAATCCTAAATGTAGGGCGACGCTGATACCTTGAATGGTCTGTAGCCAATCCAGATTGTAAAATAAGAGAACAGGAGAAAGAAATAATGCACCGATAGAAAACACAACCCCGGTCACTGCTTCCGGGGGGTGAGACTCCAATAGTTCCTTGCTGACGGCGGCATAAAGCGCATAAGAAACACCGGCCCCCAAGGCAAGAACAACGCCAATAGAGTTCACCTCCAATTTCTTGCCGCCTGTAATTAACAAAACACATCCAATTACAGAGAGCAGGGTGGCTGCAGCCCATTTTAGTCCAGGATTTTCCCGGCGGAAAATCATAGAAATCAAGCCAGCGAACACCGGCGCGCTGCCGATGGTCACCACCGTTCCCACAGCTACTCCTGTTTTCAAAACCCCGGCAAAAAAGAAAAGCTGATATGCGGACATACATCCGGCAGCGAAGAATGTACTCCCCTTATACCATAGTGTTTTTCCTTCCAAGGCTCCCCGCCGCCAGGCAAAAATTAAAAGAGCCGCTCCTCCTACCGCTAGGCGTACAGACCCTACGGATAATGGCGAAGCGCCGGGAGGGGCGAAAGACTGGGCTGTGCCTGTTGTTCCCCAAAGCATCGCTGCTGCCAGTACCAGTATTGAAAAAAAAGTCTCATTTTGTTTCATTTTGTTCTCCTTTAGCGTACTCAGCAATTCTCATTTATAACTATTTACCGCTGATCAGCATCTTTGTAACAATAATAAAACATAATGAGATAGTTGTTTTTACCGAGATTAGGATCTAATTTAGCTCTTCTTCATATTGTTCCGCCTAAATTCTGCCGGAGTAACGCCTTCGATATCTTGAAAAATCCTGTTTAGTGAAGATTGATGGGCATATCCCACTTCCCAGGCAATCTGTAAAATATTAAGATTTGTCCCGAGAAGTAATTGTTTAGACCTCTCAATTCTCGTTTTTTTCAGAAATTCCATCGGGGTACATTTCATAAGGCCTTTAAACCAGGAACAAAAATAGCTAACAGTATAATGTTCTAAGGCGGCGAGCTTCTCCAAGCTTATATCTTCGTTATAGTGCTGCTGAATATATTTAGCCGAATCCGGAATCTTATGCTCTGTCAAGATGGGATAAAAATAATGGAAGAGAGAACTGATCCTTGATGGTTCGAGTGTATTATCAGCTTCACTTAGCAAAAGGAATCTAATTGCTTTCCATTTTTCATTCATTTCATAGTTTCTGCCACCTGGAAATCTATCCAGTTCCCCCAATTGAAACATAAATTGGGGAATATCTAAGACAAGAAATTTATTATGATCTTTTGCCCAGAAGGTGTGCTGACAGGACGGGGGAAGCAAAAACAGATGAGCTTCATCCAACTTTAATTTCTTTGCGTCGGTCTTGATATTTAATACCCCCTGAAGCGGGATGATTAACTGAACAAATTTGTGGTCATGAGTTTGCATGGCATCAGCATAAGTCCTGTTTTCACAAATTATTTTATTATCCACAACTGCCTCACCCCTCTCAGAAGTATTAACGCAACTTACCTTATAACTCATATAATATCAGTCTATCATCATACTTATAAGTCTATAACATAAAATAATTGCGGCAATGACAAATAAAAAAGCGATGGATTGCAGAGTGCATTCCATCGCAGCATCACCGATACAGGCTATTGCAGTTCCCGCTGTTCAACTGCCTCTATATAGCTGTTAAAATGGGCTTCCAATTCCCGGTATACCCGCTGCAGGTCGTTCTGCTTTAACGCCTGTACAATCCGGGTATGCTCCTGCGCCTTTTCATGAAAGGTACCAAGGGTGATCACATCCTTATTCATGACAATCAGCAACTGGTAGAAAAGCCCCTCCAGAATCTTTCCACGGCGCAAGCTGCCAGACGCCTTCCAAAGGTAGCTGTGAAACGAAAAATCCAAGTGATTCAGGCGATACAACATCTCATGCGGTTCCATCTGCTGGCCTTCCAGCGCATACATCTCCGCAGTCAAGTTGTCCAACTGCCGGAAATCCGCATCCTGCAAGGTGCTCGCGCCGACGAGCAACTCCAGAATCCGCTTTTCCATGGCGATGCGGATATCAAACACCTCCATGGTTTCCTCATGTGACATCTCCAGCACGTAATTACCCTTGCGAGGCGAAAACATAACCATGCCCTGCATATTTAGTTCCCGCAAAGCCTCCCGCACAGGTGCACGACTGATGGACAGGTCGTTGGAAATATCAGATTCAACGAGCTTATCGCCACTTTTAAACTCCCCAGACAAAATTTTATTCTTAATATATAGTACAGCCAGTTCGCTTAGGTTGTGCTTTGTATAATTTTGCGCAAAATCCATTTCTATCACCAATCATCCTTATAATGCCTTTTATTATACTATATATTTCTGAAAGTGCACAGTGCCGGAGATAAAGACAGCATATAGGAAAATACGGTGCACAAAGCTATGCCGGTTCCTTTATTCCATAGTAATATTGGGCGATAAAATCTACCAATAGCTTCTGCACCGGGGATAACACCATATCCTTCTTTAGCAGCAGATAGAACCTGCGCAGGAAAAACTGGTGGTCAACTTCGATGGTTTTCACCAGGCCCATTTGCACATAAAGAGCGGTTGCTGCCTTCGAAAGGAAGGAAATCCCCATCCCGCTGGAGACTGCCTGCATAACACCTTGTGTGCTATCCATATAGCAGGCCGGCTTTAGATCATCAAGGGACAGGTCGTGCTTTTTGAGATACCGGTCGAGCTCCTGCAAGGTTCCTGAGCCCGTCTCGCGCATGATAAACGGCTGACTGCGGATAAAATCAACCAGGTTTTTACCGATAATTGCCTCATCTATATCTAAATCCGCTGGATACACAAATACCAGCGTATCATCACAAAAAGGCTCCTGTATAAATTTATTGCCTTGTATTTTCGTACCCACAATTCCAACGTCGTAGTAGCAGTTACCAAGCTTCGCACTGACGAGGTTACTGTTGCTCTGGTGGACACGGATGATAATATTCGGGTAACGCCGACGAAACGCTGTGACAATCTCCGGCAGCAGGTACTGTGCAGGCACACTGGAGGACAGTACGGATATCTCCCCCCTGCTGTTGTGGCCAAGGCCGCTGACAGACTGGATCGCCTGATCACGCAGCGCCAGCATGTTTTGTGCATAGGAAAAAAACTCCACCCCAACTTTAGTGGGATAGACTTCTTTTGTAGAGCGCACCAGCAGCTGAGTGCCGAGCTCTTTCTCTAAAGAGCTGATATGTGCGCTGATGGTCGGCTGGGATAAATAAATCGTATCCGCCGCCTTCGAAAAACTGTTGAGCTTTACAACATATACAAACGCTTCCAGTTGCTTCAAATCCATAGCTGCCCTCCTTTCCGGAAAATATCCCGCCCTAATCATGATAAGAAAAACAAGCCGCTCGGTTTCGGAGAAGCTTGTTCAGATGGTGCGCAGTCGCTTGCCCCACACTTGTGTGAGTCTATTTTACGTTTGGAAGCTGCTCCTCGATCAGTGCCTTATACAGGCATACGCAGCACAGCAGCATAATAATAGCAAAGGGGAATGCCGCCACGATGGAACAGGTTTGCAGCGCAGACAGGCCGCCGGTCATCAGCAGAACGAAGGCCAATACAGCCTGCAGCACACCCCACAAAATCTTCTTAGATTTGCCCGGGTTCAGATCGCCCTCCGATGAGAACATTGACAATACGAAGGTTGCCGAATTTGCACTTGTCGCAAAGAACGTGACTAGCAGCAGGACCGCAATAATCGAGAGGATAAAGCCCAGTGGATATTGACTAAATACAACAAATAGCGCCGTCTCTGTATTTTGGATCGCGGTCTGGATCACGGAGTTGTCCAAATTGAGGCCAAGACCGCCGAAAATAGCAAACCATACCATGGAAACCAGGGACGGCGCAAAGATAACACCTAGTACAAACTCCTTGATTGTCCTGCCTTTGGAGATACGGGCGATAAAGGTGCCCGTAAACGGACCCCAGGCAATCCACCATGCCCAATAGAAGATCGTCCAGCTGCTCAGCCAGCTGTTGTCGCCAAAGGGGTTGATACCAAAGCTGTCTGCAACAAAGTTTTTCATATAGTTCCCCAAACTATTTGTAAAAATATTAATGTCCAAGAGCGTGGGACCGATTAAAAAAGCGCCACCCATTAAGGCAACTGCCAACACCATATTGATGTCGGAAAGCAGCTTGATGCCCTTGTCGATGCCGCTGACGGCTGTCCAAGTATAAACAACCGTAATCGCGGCGATGATAATAAATTGTACGAAAATCGTCGACGGAATACCAAACATATGGCTGAGACCGCCGTTTATCTGAAGCGCACCCTGTCCGAGTGATGTTGCTACACCTGCAACCGTCGCGAATACTGCAAAAATATCAATGAGTTTTCCAATTGGCCCGCGCACGCCCTCTTCTCCAAGCAGCGGTACAAAAATACTGCTGATAAGGCCTGGCATCTTTTTGCGGAACTGGAAGTAGCCAAGCGCCATGCCGACTACCGCATAGCCCGCCCACGGGTGGAACCCCCAGTGCATGAATGACTTGCGCATCGCCAGATTGGCGGCCTCTTCGGTCATGCCGAAACTCACGTAATGATTAAGTGGTTCGGCCACGCCCCAGAATACAAGGCCGATGCCCATGCCGGCGCCAAAAAGCATGGCAAACCAGGAAAGCGTGCTATATTCCGGTTTGGAATCATCATCACCCAGCTTGATTTTACCGTATTTGCTGAATGCAAGCACCAGGCAAAAGGCAACGAAAATAAACATTGACATCAGGTACAGCCAACTGAACTTGTCAGTCAAAAAAGCAAATGCGGCGTTCATGCCGTCGGCAAACTGTTTCGGGATAATGAGCCCAAGCACAACAATAATTAACGTAATCGCTAGGGATATAATGAATACGGTGTTGTTCTTTTTCATATTGCTCTCATCTCCTAATCTAATCGTCTGTCTTCTGTAATGTGGGCAGCAGCGCCCTCCATGTCACTGCATGAAAGGCGCTCAGCCCCTTAAAGGAAGAATGAATTGGCAGCCGTTAGATTTTGACCTTAAAGACCTCAGGTTCCTTAATATCTGTTGTCAAAGCATCCAGTGCAACGCCTACACGGTGGTAGCGCAGCTTGAATTGCTCTTCAACAGATGTGCTTGGGTCACCCAAGGGATAAGGAATGGAGATGGTGGGCACCAGACGGTTTACACCAACGGTCTTTGAAACAGGAATCAGGTTGGCCATCTGTACGATGGTGATGCCAGCCTTTTCAATTTCTCTTGTCATCGTTGCACCGCAACGTGTACAGGTCCCTCATGTGGAGGTCAGGATGGCGGCACGAATACCATCCCTTAAAAGCTCCTCTGCAATTTCGCGACCCATTCTTGCGGCCTCGGCCTGAGTGGTTCCGGTGCCGACGGTAGAGTAGAAAAATTTGTAAACGCCACCGATCTTACCTTCCTTCTGGTATGCGCGCATGGCATCCAGCGGCACGATAACGTCGGGGTCGTTATTGGCAGCAGCCGGGTCAAAGCCCGCGTGGATCGTCATGTACTCGCCCTTCTGCAGGTTCTCTAGCATGCTGACATCGTATTTGCCCCATTTTGTGGCAGATGCTGACTGAATGCGGTCCGGGTTGCCTACCGGCACAATGCCGCCGGAAGTGACCAGCGCAACCTCCATTTTGCTGAGCTCTTCCGGGGTGATAGCGGTTGCAATGGGCGCCCGGTCGGATTTCGGAATCGGCAGCTCGGTCTGGTATGCCTCTCCACGAACTTTCTTGAGCAGCATGTCAATAGCGCGGTCCGCTGCGGTAACAGGCGGGTCAAGCCAGATCATATCGCGGATACCGCGGCCAAAATAACCTTCCACAACTGCAGGCAGCAGTTTCTCACCTTTGAGCAGCTTCAGACCGTATTTAGCCATTGCCTCAACGTCTTTTTTCATCGCTGCGGCGCTTGCGCCGCCCTTGAATATAATCATCTTGGAACGGTACATTTCCACACCGGGGTTTTCTTCATTCATGGATGTAAGAACCGGTACGCCGAACTTGTTTTGTACCGCATTGCAAATATGGCCGCAGGCTGCACCATAACGCCCGGCGCGGAATGCCGGGCCGGCAAAGAAAATATCGAATTCCTTGTCGTTGAGGAAGCCCAGAATCCTATCAATGCCTTCCTCTGTGCGCGAACCCATAAAGTTGTCACCGCAGATAACCGTGTGGGTTACGGTCACCTGATCGCCCAAGGCTGCCTGTAAAGCTAATGCCGGACCGACACAACCTTCGCGGATTTCAGGCTCATGATCTGCAAGTTCTTCGCCGCCAATCTGGCCAAAGAACTGGTTTAAATACAGAATTGCTTTCACGCCTTGACCCTCCTTTAAAATTCCACCATAGTTTTTGTGGACCAGCCAACTACCTGGTCACCACAAAACATGGCATTGTTTTCCATGATGATCGAGCCATCCGGCCGCACAGACGGCCCAAGTTTCTCATCATTGCCCCAACCGCCGGACAGGCCATCGCGGCTAAGAGCTTCCAACTCACCCAGCACTACAGGCATGGCCGGAAGTTCAATTAACGTGGATACATTACCGCAGGAGACAATTGCGTCTTCTTTTTCATTCATAGAAACAAGAGGTTGGCTCGCGCCGTCGCGGCCGGTACATTCGTTGGAAAGACCGACTGTTTTTACGCCAGCCTCTTCCAGGGCCACCAGGCATGCCGTGAAGTCGGTGTCCGGGTTGCCATAGCCCTCTTCGGCCACAATCGCAGAGTCTGCGCCAAGGGATTTTGCCATCTGTGCCACAAAGATTGCCGCGCGCTCTTTCTGTTCCAGTGCGACATTCAGGTTCGACATGATAACACCGAGGAAGTTCAGCGTCTTGCCATGCTCTTCATACAGACGGCGAATCATCGGGAAGTTCTGGAAGTCATAGGTCGACCACTTGGATGAGCAGGGCATGAAAGAACCTGAGATCATCGCGCCGTCCAGCACCTCGTTGGGATGCATGAAGGTAGGCAGCATATGGTTGCAGTCCCAGCCATAGTTCAGGTCGTTGTAGCCCATCTCTTCCATCTGCGACTGTGGCTGCAGTACCAGCACGACGCTCGGCAGATCGTTGACTGCCTTCGAGCGCTTGGTTACCGGCTCTAACTCGTAGACGTCGGTATCATCCGGCTGCATATCCTTTGTACAGGAGCCAATATACTCTGCCAGACGCATGCCTGCCCAGCGCAGCGCACGGTTCTTCTTCTGCTGCTCATGGCGTTCGAATTCCTCATCGGTATGGGCAACGAGCACGAGGTTTTTCAGCTGTGAGTAGTATGAATATTTTGCGCCTTCGCCCCCCATGTCGATCAGGCCATCCTGGAAGCCGCCATAATGCTTGCCAACTACCAGCACACTCATATCTTTGAGGGCATGGGTTTTGCCATTACCGGCCTGCATCAGTTCGCCGGTCACACCGGGAAATACCGGCCCGCCGCCAACGCGATAGCGGGGCTCGATTGCTTCCTTAACCGGCACCAGGCGAACCATATCGCCGGGCTTGACAATGTGCAGTTCTGCTTCCGTAATATGGGTATCCTCCCGCACAACAGCGAGAGCCTCTTCCTTATTCACCGTCAGGACTCCGTCTTTCAACTCGGTTTTCGCGCCGAAACAGATATCCTTTACATGAAAGTTTGCAAGGGTTAATTTCACAGAAACATCTCCTTTCCAATACTTGTTGATTCACATGGGACCGGGAACATTTCCCATCCGCCGGTTCCGCATAGAACGATGGTTATGTCTTTGAAATATGGTTCAGACGTGCCGCCAAAGTTGGTATTTCATTGCCGTCGACCGTGCGCATATCGAGGAGGACGCTGTCCTGTGAGACACGAGCGATCACTGGCGGATTGCCCATTCGCAAGCGCTCTTCCATCGCATTGGCGGATAGCCGATCCGACAATATACCAACGGCACAGGATGCAAGGGTCACATCTGGCAGCGAGCCGCCGCCAATCTGCGACAATGTATCCATCATCGAATAATGTACATCGGGCCGCGCCTCCAGCAGACTGATAAGCATCTTTGCCTTTGCCTCAATTTCCGAGACGGGCGAAGTAATCATCCGTAATGTCGGAATACTCTTCACTGCCCTATCCGGGTCAAGGTACTGACGCAACGTATATTCCAGCGCAGCCAGTGTCAGCTTGTCGATGCGCAGTGCACGCAGCAGGTGGTTTTTCTTCATGCGATCAACCAGTGCTTTACGCCCCACAATGATGCCGGCCTGCGGCCCGCCGAGCAGCTTGTCGCCGCTGAAGCACAGCACATCAGCATAGGGCACGCACTCCGCCACGGTTGGTTCCGTGCGGATGCCATAGTCTTTCAGCTGAGCAAGCAGCCCGCTGCCCAGATCGTAAATGACCGGAAGCCGGTTTTCCTGCCCGATGGCCCATAGCTCCCTGAGCGGTACCTCCTGAGTAAAGCCCACAATGCGGTAATTGCTGGTATGCACCTTGAGCAGTGCGCCGGTTTCATCCGTAATGGCCTTCGCATAGTCGGCTGGGTGCGTTTTGTTGGTTGTACCCACCTCGACCAGCTTGCAGCCGCTGTGCGCCATGATATTCGGCACGCGGAAGGAACCGCCGATCTCCACCAGCTCACCCCGCGAGACAATCACCTCAGCGCCTTTGGCAAGTGTATCCAGTATGAGGCAGACTGCCGCTGCATTGTTATTGACCACTAGGGCAGCTTCCGCTCCCGTAATTTCCGTAAGCAGCGCCTCCACATGTGCATAGCGTGAACCTCGCTCGCCGCTCTCTAGGTCATACTCCAGATTGGAATACCCCGTTGCTGCGGCGGTCAGGGTCTCCATTGCGTCATCCGAGAGCCGCGCCCTGCCAAGGTTCGTGTGCAAAATAACACCCGTGGCATTGATTACACCCCGTAGATGGCTTTGCAGCACCTGCCCCAGTGCAATCAGAATCCTGTCCGTAATGCCCGGCACACCCACTTCACTGGAATTTCCGTCTAGAATTGCGTGCCGGCATAAATCAATCTGTTCCTGCACCACGCGCTTAACGACCTGTCCGGGCATGCCGGCCGTTACGGTTGCAAGCCGGCGCAGCAAGTCATCCACCTTGGGGAGCCCACGCAACAGGGCTTGTTTCTCTTCCACGGCATAGCCTCCAGATTTCATGAGTTACGAACCGATATAGCCCTTGTCGGCCAAAATCCATCGCGCTTGTTCCAATTGTTCCTCCGCGACAAGCACCACCGGCCCAGTGCAGCCCATGCCGCTTTCGGCATAAATGCCCGCAGCCCAGAGCTGGCGAACGGCGTCCTCAAGATCGAGGATTTCAATCCCCATGATCTCCTCAGTGACGACAACCTTCGGCGGCGCCTTTATCTCCTGCGGTTCTTCCGCACCCTTTTTCTCCTTTTGCAGGCCGGCCAAAAGGTTGTCCAGGCCCGCTTTTTTCGCTGCGGCCAACTCCTGGGCGAAAATCTTTTGATAGCCGCCCTTTACAAGCTGTGCGGCAAACACCATTGCGCCCCGGGCCACTGGCATGCCGGATGCCCGTGAGATAATCAAAATCAACTTGTTAAAACCTTCTCCCAGGCCCGGCCCGTAGCCATAACCAAGGGATTCGTAGTTGCCGCCGGTTGTATAGGCGGCCAGCAGCTTCATTAGCAGGTTGCCAGTCAGCGGGTCCGTCACCATCACATCGCAGGAAGCCGCTAGCAGGTCATTACCGCGCATCACCGCGCCGCCGTCGCTGCGCCCCGACTGTGCAAATGTAATAGGGTAACCCGCCGCCTGCAATTTCTGCAGTGCGATCTCTGCCTGTCTGGCGCCGTCCACATTCAGAATGCCAACCGTTGGATTTTGAATGCCGCAGGCTTTGGCCGTGACAATTCCATAGATCGCGTTGCGCACCATACCCTCCACGCGATCAAGAGCAGTTGTGCCGGTCGTTGTGGCGATAAACATTTCCTTTCCGGTGGCCGGCGTAATCACACGGCCAACGGTAGAAACGCCGATTGGGAAGGGGTAATGCATGGTTACGCCGCCCAGCGCTTCACCGCTGTCAAGGAGGCTTTCGAGACGCTTATGGCCCTCCTCGCTGCTAGAGACGGATACGACCTCCACGCCGGGGTAGTCAAGGGGCTGGCTGCCGATCAGCTTCACGAGAAGCCCCTGGTCAGCAGCCTCTTTAGCTGCCTGGTAAATCAAATCCTCGCCGTGCTCACTGCCCATCGCCGTTACGGCAATCGGCACCCGCTGCATGGACGCACCGTTTTCCAAGATATCCGCCATTTGCAGGAATACATCCGAGATTGTCTTGTTGATCATATTACTCAACTTAGCGTCCCCCCTATTCCTGCAGCAAGTGGCCAGCAAAATCCTTGAGCGACTGCGCGATCAGCTTCTTCACGGTTTCTTCCGAAACAGCTTCCGCCTGGCCCTTTCCGCTGTTTTGCTGCAAGACGAAGGATACGCCATCAAACAGGTTTGTCATACGGCCGAGGAACAGGCTCCCCTTGCCGATAAACATGGCACGGCTGATTTTGCCGTCTAAGATATCCTGCCTGGCAAAGCCCATATACGGCACGCCGGAAGGAATATGCCCCTGTGTCGGAGCCCAGCCAACCATGCCGTGCTTTTTGACAAAATCGGCAAGCTCCGCCTTTTGAATATCACCTCGCATTGCAGCGAGGGCACCGATCATCTTGTAGTTTGCTTCCGGCACATTGCCGGCGCCCGCTGGCTTTGTAATATCCGGATTCTGCATTTCCACGGAATACTTGTCAACATCCGTCAGCTTAAGCCCGGCCTTTTCGAGGGCGGCGGCTGTCAGCGAGGAGATTACAGCCTGGGGTGATGAACCGGTACCCACCGTATGCCTGCCGAGGATATCTGTGTTGATTTCCGGGCTGATGCCGTCGTTTTCGCCGACAAGTATGGCAAACCCGGCCACACAGTCCTCCAGTACCGGCAGACCCTTTTTCACGTGGTCTTTGCCGTTCATACCCAGCTTCGCAGTCGAGCCGCCGGCTGCAACAACCACATATTTGAACAAGCCGGCTTTTACGAGGGATGCCGCTTGTAAAAGCGCATGAGTAGGCCCTGCGCAGAAGCCGCGTACATCACAGCCGGTTGCGTTGGTAAGGCCCGCGATTTCCGCAGCAGCCTTTGCAAAGTTGCCGCCGCCGCGCTGGTTCATATCGCCACAGGCCTCTTCCGAGCATTCGATGACATAAGCAATCTCGTCCTTGTCCACATCTGTTTTATCCATCAGATGCAGGATCGACAAGACGCAAGACGCCTTGGATACAATATTTTCAAAGATAACATGCGCCGACAGAGATTCGTCGATGTCATGGGCAGCCTTGATGCAGCCTACTATCTTACCCAGATAATAGATCGGTTCTGCGTGCTCTTTATCAATAAGTTTACGCAGTTCCGCCTCCTCGCTGGGCTTATCGAACACCTGGAGCTGAGATGCATCGATCAGGGTATGCTGCCCCAGCTTTTCCTTTACTGACGCTGAGAAGCCGGCCTCAAGCTTGACCAGGTCGAAAACATCGCAAATCTTCATCATACCAATAAATTCATCTTCAGGCATGATTTCCCCATATTTGCCCTTGCGCTGTGCGCCCAGGGCCTTCTGCTCATACCAGGGTAAAGCATAACCCTCGAGCTCTTCAGGGGTCATATTGCCGATGTACACCTGATTTGGCAGGTAAGCTACACAATCCTCGTAGCTGCGCAGGCTTTTTTCCAGCTGTGTCAGGTATTCAGCATACGGATCCGCTTTGCGCTGTGTAGTCTGTGTTGTACCATTGTTCACAACCATATCCGGCGCGTGGGCAATAAAGTAGCTCGCGCCTTTTACCACGCTGTACAATTCAAACACCCTTTCCGTTTTGGCAAGATATACAAAGGGGCGATGACACGAAACAAAACCGGTATGCTGGTTCCTTTCCTTTGTCATCATCCCTTGCCAATTAGTTGTATTTACAATATTGCTCGCGGATCGATGTCATTTCCTTGATGATATCATCAATGTCCAACACCATTTCCATCATGCTGATCTGCTCCTCATACACCTGAGGGTCGACTTCATCCTTAATTTCTGGTTCGCAGACATGGTATACACGCAGTCCTAACTGGACTCCCGCCAATGGACCTGCAAAAGTCGGGTCACCTGCGGTTACGGTTTCAGCTGCCAGTCCGGCTGCTTCACCTTCGGCTGCCCCGAGAACAATAACGATGTTCTCGGCACCGAATTCTTCCGTAAACTCTTTCACCCGCTTTTGATTCTCCAGATCCATGGCGCCTGCCGCAGTTCAAACGAAGCATTCTGTCGATGAGAATACAACGTCTGCGCCGGCTGTTGTGCAGCAGTCTGCAATCGCCGGACCTGGTATGCCATCCCTGTCGCCAATGATTATGACTTTCTTGTCTTTCAGCAACATGTTTTCTTCCTCCTTTTAGAATTTTGTAAGTCATTAGGATTTTATAGTCAGTGCACAGAGGCAAAGTGCCGCTGCTTCACTAAATATACTTTTGAATCATGGCCTCGATAGTTTCGGGCGTTGCATCGTCCTTGACAAGCTCCTCCACCTTTTCCCCACCTTTGTAAATCGCAATAACAGGAAGGCCCAGAATCTTCTGGCTGATGGCTAAACGGCGCGCGCCGGTGGTGTTCAGCTTTGTGAACTTGATCTTGTCGCCATATTTTTCGCTGAAGCCCTCAATATGCGGCAGCAGCGCCTTGCAGGGCTCACAACCGTCACCGAAATAATCTACCAGAACTGTGCCCTCCGCCTTCAGAACTTCGGCTTCAAAGATTTCCTTGTCCAATAACAGCATGTCCTTCTCCCCTTTTCTTTGACTATATTTGAGACCTTTATGTTAATGCTCCAGATATTTTTCCACCGTCATGGCTGCAATTGCTCCGTCCGCTGCCGCGGTGACCACCTGCCGCAGTGTTTTAATCCGGATATCCCCCACTGCAAATACACCCGGAATATTTGTGCGCATCTCTTCGTCGGTTTTGATATAACCGTTTTCCATTGCCAGTACGCCCTCAAAAATAGCCGACTGTGGCAGGAACCCAGTAAAGCCAAATACACCAAAGGTACCATCTTCTTCATTAGCGAGCACTTCGGTCAATTCGCCGGTCTTGACATTTTTGACCACCATTCTCTCCAACAGGCCGTCGCCCTTTAGCTCCTCTACGACGGTATCCCACATAAATTTAATCTTCGGGTTGGCAAAGGCCTTTTCCTGAATGGATTTCGCTGCACGCAGTTCATCCCGGCGATGGATGATCGTGACCTTCCGCCCAAATTTTGCAAGATATATACCTTCTTCTACAGCGGTATCGCCGCCGCCAACGACATAGATATCCATATCCTCGAAGAAATTGGCATCACAGGTTGCACAATAGGATACACCTTTGCCAATCAGCTCCTTCTCACCCGGGCAGCCAATGGGGCGCGGGAATGCGCCGGTCGCCACAATAATAGCCTTAGCGTGGTATTCACCGTGCAAGCCCTTGACAACCTTGACATCGCCGGAAAAATCCACAGACGTGATGGTATCCTGGGCGCGCTCCACACCGAACTTTTCTACCTGTTTGGTCATTCGCGCCACCAGCGACGCGCCGGACTCTTCGTCCAGACACCCAGGATAGTTTTCAATCTCCGATGTGATGACAATCTGTCCGCCATCCTTCTGTTTTTCGATCAGCAGTGTGTTTAGCCGAGACCTGCCTGCATAGAGGCCGGCGGAAAGTCCGGCCGGGCCTGCCCCGAGAATAATAACGTCATAAACCTGCATATCGTTCCTCCACCCATTCTCTTCATAATTTTGTTTATGCCTATAGCATCTACAACAAAATACGATCCTCGCCGGCGCGCTTTGTCAGCTTCTCCTTATCGAAACGTTCTAACAGCAACAGCGCATATTTCCGGCTTGTCTGCAGCCTGTCACGAAAATCCGGCAGCTTGATTACGCCATGTTTGGCCGCAAGCTCTTTGACGATCTCTCTGGCATCCTGGTATAGCTGCCTGTCAATCACCAGCTGCCCATCCAGCGCCATCAGCGTATCCTGCAGCAGATATTCCATCACCTGCTGTTTTTCCCTAAAACTTCCGACAAGCTCCGGCAAGCTTGGCAGCGTATAGCCGCATTTACGCACCTGGCTCTCCAACTCGGCACGGATTTCCTGCTGGTACGGCGAAAACTGCGGGCTGAAATCAGCGATTGCCACCAGATTGTCGGCAGCTTTCACCACGTTTCTGGATTCCAACAGGGAAAGCAACAGGGAAAACTCCTTATCCCCTCCGGCGAATGTCTGGCGGGATTTCAGCTCCGCCTTGGACATTCCCCTGCGCAATGTGTATGTGTGATGGTAGTTCCGCAAAAGACCTATCACTTCTTCTGTAAACGTACCAACACTGTCTGGATGTATGAAGACGTCCTGCAGCCGGATCAGCCGTTCGGCTGCCAGCAATTCCTGCAGGGTATCCTCAATCGATGCCAGATATACCAGCCCGGCCAGCATATCTTTTGTAAGCAGCGGATGCGCCCGCACAAACGTCTCCAGCATATCGGGCGCAGAGCCGGTATCCTTCAGTCGTACAGTGTCCAGAATCTCCTGTGTTACCTTGGGGTACCTCGGCGCAGTAGGGTCAACTACCCTGCCGCCGCCTATGGTTTCGACGGGCGAAATTGTACGAAGCACAAAGGCGTCCCCCTTGCGCACCACCGCCTCCTGCTCAAACAAGATCTGCCCATACGCCTCCTGACCTGCTGTCACTTGCTTAACCCCAAATGGGATAATTTTCACAATCAGCTCCCGCGCACCGATATACAGTTTCAGACGATCCATTTTCTTGATGGTAAAGTTCGTGTTTCTGCTCAAGCTAAACCGGACATCCATTACCTTTGTGGCAAAGACCGAATCTTTTTTTGCAATGACACAGCCACGGCTTACCTGTGTCGTAGCGATACCTGGCAGATTGATCGCCGTACGCTGTCCAGCCCGCGCCTCACGCACATCCTGCTCATGTATTTGCAGGTTGCGCACCTTGGCCGGGTGCCCTTGGGGATAAATCACCACCTCATCGCTGACATGTAATATCCCCTCCGATAGGGTTCCGGTGACCACCGTGCCAAATCCGTTAACAGAAAACACCCTGTCCACGCTCATTCTGGCGTCCTTTTCCACACTGCGATGATCCACCAGTAGCGCCATACTATCCAGGTGGCCAACCAAGGCGTCAATCCCCTTGCCGCTCAGTGAATCCACCTCGATCAGCGGTGCATCCCGCAGGAAGGTATCCTGTAAATACTCTTTGGTGTCTTCGAGAACCAATTCCTTAAACTCCTCGTCCACCCTATCAATTTTCGTCAGCACAACAATGCTCTGTTTGATATCCAGATAGCTCAGGATATCGATGTGTTCTTTTGTCTGCGGCATTACGCCTTCATTGGCTGCAATGACCACCATGGCAATATCAATTCCGCTGGCGCCTGCCAGCATGTTCTTTACAAAGCGTTCATGCCCGGGTACATCCACAAGGCCGGCGACTTTTCCGCATGGCAGCGTAAAGTAGGCAAATCCCAGATTAATCGTAATGCCGCGCCGTTTCTCTTCTTCCAGCGTGTCAGTATTCCGCCCGGTCAGCGCCTTTACCAAGGCCGTTTTTCCATGGTCAATATGACCTGCGGTTCCTATGACAATACTCTCCATGTCTTCAACCCCGCACAACGATTTTAATGTCACCCCGATGCTCCACGGCAATTATCCTGGTACTCGGCAGCTCCAATGCTGATAGCCTTCTTAACAGCGCAGCCGCTTCCTTAGGATAGTAATTCCTTTCACTTACTACGGCAAAATTGGTGACCCGAACGAATATGCCTCATTCGACAACGGCTTATTATCCGGGCCGTATTGGCGGAAGCATATGGGAATCGAACCCACCCACGGCAGTCAATGCCGCAACACGGTTTTGAAGACCGGTAGGCACACCAGTTACCTTTCTGCTTCCATAGTCGATTGTCTACAATCAACAATCGATGATTTTATTATAGCCGTTAAACAATTATTTGACAAACGTATTTTTAAATATTAAGCATATCCTTTATTTCGATTTTCTATTAATATAAGCGCGATCATTCATGCTATATATTGATTTTTCGACAAAAATGAACGGTATAAGCTCACGCCAATCTTCCTTAATTAGCATATCTTGGGTGCTCTGAGGGTAACAGGTTTAAACTTCCGTTCCACCTTCACTTCATTCCCATTGAAAAAGCCTGTCCCGAAACGAATACGTATTCGTTCCGGGACAGGCTTTTTATCGTGACTAGCTAGGTACCAGGAATATCCAGACCACCGCTTTCATATCTAGAAGGGTTATTTGGCTTACCTTCAGTAAGGTGGCTAGCTCTTGAGGTCACTAGGGAGTTAATTCTCTTTCAAATAAGGAACTCCCAATTTAGCAGGTACACTAAAGGATTTTCTGGAAACCGTTAAAACAATCGTCATAATATAGGGCAGAGCAATAAATAATTCATTGGGAAATAACGCACTGCTCCCTGTAGATTGCATATAAATAGCAATTGCTTCAGCAAATCCGAAAGCCAGGGTACCAATAACTGCACCTTTGGGATTCCAATTGCCTAAGAAGCAAATGGCAAAAGCAATCCAACCACGACCCCCAATAATATTCGTTGTAAACATGCCCAGAAAACCAATCGAATAAAAAGCACCGGCTACTCCGCCCATAACCCCTGCTAAAAGCACCGTAAGAAAGCGAACCCTAAGAACATTGATGCCTGCCACATCCACCGCCTCAGGATTTTCACCGGCAGACCGTATCGTTAAACCAATAGAAGTTTTATAGAGTATGAAATAGGAGAGAGGCGCTAACAAATAGATAGCGTAGGTCAATATAGTTTGATTAAACAGTATTTGCCCAAGCAGCGGAATATCTGAAAGCAACGGAATTGGAATCGTTGCTAAAGGATCAACGGTTAGCGGAGTTATAGGAACTCCAAAAATGACTCGGTACAAAAATGAACAAAGGCCTACTACCAAAAGATTGATGGCCACCCCTGTAACCACTTGATGCTGCTTTAAATAAATGCAAATCCAGCCATATAAACTTGCCACCAACAAACCGGCCAGCATGGCAGATATAAATCCCACGGTCAAACTGCCGCTTAAATACCCTCCCACAAAACCGGCCCAGGCTCCCATTAAAAAGATACCTTCAATAGCCGTTACCATCATCCCCGTTCGTTCGGCAATGACTTCTGCTATAGCTCCAAACAGCAATGGCGTCCCCATCATTATTGTTATACTTAACAAATAGATCATTTTGCCACCGCCTTTTGTAATTTGCGTTTTTCCCGGTTATTTTCTAACCAGGTCCGAACAAAATACGATAAAATAACAAATACCATCACAAAGCCTTGCATCAATTCAATGATACTTGAGGGGATCCCTGACATCTGCCCCATAATAGTACCACCAACCTTCAGCGCACCGAATAAAATAGCGGCAAAAATTATGCCTATGGGGTTGCCATTGGCTAAAATTGCAATTCCAATCCCAGCTGCTCCAAGGTCTGGATTAAAGCCCTGAACCAACATATGTTGCACCCCGTTAACTTCTGTAAATCCGGCCACTCCTGCTAATGCCCCACTAATAAAAAATGCCAGAATATACAGTTTCTTGGAATTGATGCCTGACATTTCCGCTGCTCCTGCATTATAACCTACGGCACGGATACGATAACCCAGGGTCGTCTTGTAAAGCAGAACCCAAACCCCAACACACGCCAGCACTGCCAAAACAAAACCAATGTGCAGCCTGGTACCCGGGATCATATAAGGCAGCCAAACAGACTCAGCAAGAGCATCCGTTTGAGGGTATTCCGCTTTCGTTTCCATGAGAAACGTTCGCAGCGAATAATTCATAACTGCCAAAGCCACATAGGTGGACATCATACTAACTAAAAATTCATTGGAATTGTACCTGGCCTTAACAAAACCGACAAATGCCCCCCAGAGGCCACCGCCAACAATCGTTAGGAGCAAGGTAATAATCAGGACCAGCCAACCAGGCAAGATGTTCTGAAGAAGCAAGGATCCGGCGGCTGCAATTACCGCACCAATGTAAAACTGCCCTTGGGCGCCAATATTGTATAAATTAGCTTTGTAGGTAAATGCAAACGCTAAGGCAGTGAACATCAAAGGGGTTGCCTTCACAAAGATGTCAGCAAAGGTATATCCGTCACGCACCACGGAAGTAATTAATACGCTATAGGCGTTAACTGGATTTTTACCCAGAAAAAGAAGCATTAACCCACTGGCAACGAGTCCTAAGACAATGGCCAGAATATTGGTGATCAGTAGATCTCGTAGCTTAGCCTGCATCGTTGCTCACCTCTCCTTCGCGAAATCCGGCCATTAACAGACCAATCTTTTCGGTGGTAAGCTCGGAACTGTTAAATACCCCTTGTATTTCGCCCTTATACAAGATCGCAATCCTGTCAGATAGCGCAAAAATCTCCGAAAGCTCAGTAGAAACCAGTAAAACACTTTTTCCTTTGGCACGTTCCTTAAGAATAACTTGGTGAATGTGGTTGACCGCGCCCAGGTCCAACCCTCTGGTCGGTTGATCGAAGATGATGACCTTCTCTCCATTATCCACTTCCCTGGCCAAAACCACTTTTTGTTGGTTGCCCCCTGATAAACCCCGGGCAATGGTCTCCGGTGAAGGAGCCTTAATTGAATAGTCCCGAATCTCCTGTAAGGCGTATTGATTAAGCTTTTTCTTATTAATAAACCCACGCTTTTGCCACTTTTTATCGTAACTACTCTTCAGCAGCATATTCTCGGCAATGGACATATCCATAATCATGCCATCACTGCTTCTGTCCGCAGGAACATAACCAATTCCCAAGTCAATCCTGGCTCTGATTCTTCGTTCAGTAATATCCTCCCCATCCAGCAAGACTCTCCCCTTTGTCGGCAAAATAGCACCACACACTATTTCGCAGAGTTCCTGCTGTCCATTGCCACTAACCCCTGCAATTCCAAGAATTTCTCCTTTGTGCAAGGTCAAAGAAATATCCTTCAAGGCCGGAACCCCGTTTTTCTCCTGCACGGTAACATGTTGGATTTCCAAGCGCACTTCCTGATCAAGAGATTCCTGCCGGTCATCTTTAGTTATCCAATTTAAATCTCGGCCTATCATCAACTTGGATAATTCCAGTTCGTTGGTCTCATTCCGTTTTATGTCTCCATAGACCTTTCCCGCCCTCATAACAATAATCCGATCCGCAACACTCATGACCTCTTTTAACTTGTGGGTGATAAAAATAACCGAATTACCTTGGGCGGTGAAATCTCTGACAAAGCCCATGAGGTTTTCAGCCTCTTGAGGAGTGAGAACTGCCGTTGGTTCATCCATAATTAAAAGATTGGTTTTTTGATACAAGGCCTTTAAAATTTCTACTTTTTGTTGAACACCTACTGCCAAGTCGCGGATATAGTCATTAGGATTAAGCTCAAAGCCATAAAGCTCGGCTAGCCTTTTGATTTCTCCCCCAAGCAACTTCTGCTCAATTATTCCATGAACATTGCCTAAGATAATATTTTCTGTCACAGTGTGAGCAGGTACCAGAGAAAAATGCTGTTGGATCATAGAAATCCCAAGTTCCATGGCCTCCTTTGGCGAATTGATTTTTATCTCTTTGCCATCTTTAAATAGTTTCCCTTCGTCGGCCTTGTATAGTCCATAGAGGATCTTCATAATTGTACTTTTACCTGCTCCGTTTTCTCCCAACAAAGCTAAAACTTCCCCTCTTTGAATGGAGAAAGAAACATCTTTATTAGCTATAACTTTGGCAAAGTATTTACTGATCCCCCTAAGTTCAAAAAAAGCTGCCTCCACAATTTCACCACCTATTCAAAAAAATAGAGGCACCTCTCGGAACCGCTATTTTTTTGCTTTATTTATTTATAATTTAAAATTAAAACGAACTCCTACCCTGAAAAATCTCCAAAACACGCTTAAGAATAGTAGCCCCAAAAGACAAGGAGGCTTCGATCCACAGGAGTGAACCCATTGCATGGAGAGGCGGTAAGGCTCACAAGCTTATCTTGGGAAGCGGAGCCACGGGTTCACGTCAGGTATTACCCTGAGGTTTGGCGGAGCTCCCAGGTCAGCGCGTGGGCGAGCCTCGGAATGCTGAGTACGAAGACACTGTCTTCGCACGAATTAGCTGATCTTGCACGGATGTGGACGAAGCCGCCCGACCCGAACGACTCCATTTTCATCCTACGATGGCGCCTTATAGCAGCATAAGGGTCTATTTATTGACAAACATCGCGTTAAAATCAACTTCACCTTTTTTAGCCTTCTCCATGCCTGCAGATACTTTGTCTTGGACATCTTTACTAATGTTGGCTGTATAGACCGGCTTAAAGATATTCTCAGCAATTCCTGCTTCATGGACTTTGTTGCCATCTAGACTGCCATCAAGGTATTTTTGAATAGCCCATACATAAAAGGTTTCAAAATCAAACACCACAGAACCTACAACTGTATTGGGATCAATGGTTGTCTGATCTCCCGAGAAACCGATGAATTTAACCCCTTTTTCTTTGGCGGCCTGGATAGAGCCTAAACCAACCTGATTTGCATAAACAAACATCACATCGGCACCATTATCGATCATTGTACCGGCCATTTGTTTGCCTAAAGCTACATCATCCCAGCTATTTGCATAGGCACGAACTGCTTTGGCATTTGAAATTCCGCGCTCTTTGGCGAGATCCACAGCGACTTTTTCATAGACATCCAGTAAATGTTCCATCGCCTTGTTAGGGAAACCGCCGATGGTGGCAAATTGACCGTTTTTGCTGACTTCTCCAGCCATTAAGGCAGCTATATAACTTGCCTCATATTCTTTGGGGAAAATCGGGGCGACATTTGGGCCATTGCTAACCATTCCATTGACGACGCAAAAAGTTGTTTTGGGATAGTTCGCTGCAACCTTATTGGCCGCTTCATCAAATTGAGTACCTGCTGCCATAATCAGATTATAACCACGCTCTGCATAATTTCTAAAGGTAGACTCATAATCAGCAGCCTGTACGTTTTCCACATATTCCATTTTTGTTCCAAGAGTTTCGTTGGACTTAACCAGCCCGGCGTAGTTTGTGGCATTCCAGCTTTGATCATTAATAGGACCAGGTAACATAAGAACCATTTTGTAATCGGTTGCACCTTTTTTGCCTGAATCTACTGTGGTGGTGCCACATGCTGTCAGCAAGAACAGCATTAATACAGCCAAGACAGTCGCTGTCAATTTGGACCTTTTCTTAAACATTTCTCTTACCCCCTAATATAATCTTGTTTGCCTTACCAAAGGATTAGGGTCAGCCCTTTAAATCTTAGCCCTATTGTAACAAAAACAAGCCGCTCTCATAGTAACAGTCATGTCGAGTTTCTAGCACTATCTTGATACAGCACTTCAGATCTTGTCACTTTCTTAACATTTTGCACTATTTTGCTTTAGGGCTGTTTTTTCTCCGCTCATCCTCCGGAGTAATTCCCATATACTTTTTGTAAAGTCTAGAGAAATAACTTGGATTCTGGTACCCTACCCTATACGCTATATCTGTAATTTTAAAATCTGTATTGATCAATAGGGTTCTTGCATGGGTTAGTCGATAGTTGATCAGGTAAATACTAAAGTTTTCGCCGGTTACCTCTTTAAACAATCGGCTGAAATACTCAGGAGACCGATACACCTGTCCGGCAACATCGGCAAGGGAAATGGCTTTATTAAAATGTTCATGAATATAAATTAAGGCCTTTTCAATAAATTGATTGTTGTTATCATTATGCTCGCCGGAATACTCTGTCAGGGTTTTTTGGGCCGCGCGTTCCAACTGATCCGCGATTCTTGGTCTGTCATATTGCTTAGAGCGATCCTCTTCAATCTTTGCCAGTATTTCAATTAATTCCGAGCTTCTTAATTCAGACTTTAAGATGTATTCCTTAGCACCGCAGGTGATTGCTTGTTTGGCATAGGAAAAATCAGCGTAATTTGTCAAGATAACAAATTCCGTCTGGGGCAGTACTTTCTTAATATTTTTCATCGCCGTAATTCCATCCATTTTGGGCATTCTGATATCCATTATCACCACATCAGGCTTCTCTTTGACAGCCAGCTCATGGGCCTGCAAACCATCTGATGCGATTCCGACAATCTCCAACCTGGTATTTTTATCTTTCAGACAATAGTTCAGCCACTCCCGAATCGGCAGCTCATCATCTGCAATGACAATTCTTAGCATAATTCCTCCCTAAGCATATCGTAATTTAAGGATTACTTTAGTTCCTTCCGGCTCATTCTGTTCAATGCTCAGACCGTAGGCACCTCCGTAAAGAATTCTAATTCGTTCATGCACATTTAAAATTCCTACTCTGCTCATTTGAACCTCTTTATTAAAGATCTCGGTAATTTTCTCCTTGCTCATGCCGATTCCGTTGTCGGAAATCGTGATGTATAAATCATCATCTGCTAACTCAGCTTCCACCTTAATCACAATCAATCTATTGACCTGCAAGCCGTAAAAAATAGCATTTTCAATAATTGGCTGCAGGATAAAGGAGGGGATCTGAGCATTTAAGGTGTTTTCATCCAGTAAAAATTCTATGATAAAGGCGTTGGCATATCTCATCTTTTGAAGAGCTACATAGTCCTCCAAGTGCTTAACCTCATCTCTTAACAGTACGAATTCATCCCCTCGGGACAGCACCCTTCGCAACAGCTTAGAAAAATGATAAAGCATCTCCTCTGCTTCTTTGTTTTTCCCCATTTCAACATAAAAACGAATGGAGCTTAAAGTGTTATAGATAAAATGGGGGTTGATTTGAGCTCGCAAAAAATCAAGCTCCAGCAAGCGTTTTTGTCGTTCATTGTTGACGTTTTCTTTAAGCAAAAAATTCACCCGCTGAATCAGTTCATTAAAGGAAATGGAGATTTCCGAAAACTCTTTATAGGCACTATCCTCAATTTGAATGGAAAGATTACCGTGGTTGAATTCAGTCATTTTATTGGTGAGTAAACTTAACGGTTCCGCAATTTTTCTTCCTACAGCGCTTAGTACCACGCCAGTTAGTAAAATGCATAAAATCCCAAAAACAATTAAAAACAGCTCAATTTTTTTGAGAGGCATCATGGCACTTTCTAACGAAACAGACTCAACAATGTACCAGCCGTAAGCGCTAATCGGTTGAAAAATGAAGAGCTTATCATCTTTCAAATAATAGTTATCCAACTTATTTTTGCTATTGGCTTCAACAAAGCTATTTAGTTTTTCAGTGATTTTGTCTTTCTCCTTGTGAGAAATGATCAACCCATCCTGGTCAACAATAAAGAAATCCTTTTCTTCATTCGTCAAACGAATATAATTATCATCCAGTAGTTTTTCATTGACGTTTAACAAGAGCACCCCATAGTTTTGTTTGGAAATATAGGCTTCAACTTTTCTGGCTACCTGGAAATAATAATTATATCCCCCTGTGGCAGTAACGTAAGACTTGATGGGAAAAATTTCACTATCCTGGGCATTTTCCAGTGCTTTGTCAAAGGTTGCTAAGTCACTCTCCTGATTGGATGACATGGAATAGGAGGTGGAGTAGGTATTGCCGCGCTTATCGATCAAATGGGCGTCGATGAGCATGGCCGTACTTCGATAAGACCAGATGTAACCCGACATAATTCCTTCAATTTTCAGCAGCTGTTCCTTGTTGGCACTCTCTCCGCCTGAGCTTTTTTTCAGTGATTCAATAATACTTGTATCATAGGCTATGCGGCTGGCTAGAACTTCAACATCCTTTAATTCCTGATTGATCCTGATGGCAATCTGTTGAAGCATATTAGTGTTCAGCTGAATCACCTCTTTGAGGATAACTGATTCCGAATATTTATAGGTCGAAAAAGCCAAAAACGTAATGAGGCATTGGAGAATAATAAACAGCATAATGAACAACTGAAGAATTAAACTTCTTTTTTTCATTTCACAATTTTCCTTCAACCTGGAATTCTTTAAGTAACATTACTCAAGAAACAAATTCGACAAGGCTTAGAATTACCCTGCACCCCTTGGGAAAAGCAGCAACTATTTACGACTCCTTCATTTGGATGTTTCACAATCTCTGGGTTCTCCTTCGTAGAACAACCATAGCATCTGCGGAAAGTATTCAGAATTGCTTATCGATCTTAGTATGTTAATATTGTCTAAAGCAACAAACAGAAAGGCAAGTGGCATTCCGCAAATGAATATCGTTAAGAGATTTATAGCCTATTATAAACCCTACAAATTCCTTTTTTACTTTGACATGTTTTGTGCCATCATTGTTTCCGCCATTGACCTGGCCTTCCCCCAAATACTTAATTACCTTGCTAAAAATTTATTTACCCAAGACAAGGAAACAATCCTGCACTCCATAGGATTTATCGGCTTGGCTTTACTGGCGATGTATGTACTTAAATATTTTTGTCAGTATTTCATTATTTCCTGGGGCCACATCATGGGAGCCAAGATGGAAACCGATATGAGAAGGGATCTTTTTAATCATTTTCAGAAACTGTCTTTCACATACTATGATAAGAACAACACCGGTGAAATGATGTCCAAGCTAGTAGGAGACCTCTTTGATATCTCCGAGCTGGCACATCACGGACCGGAAAACGTTTTCATATCCACCCTTAAGATCATTGGTTCCTTTGCTCTCTTAATGTTAATTAATGTCAAAATGACCTTGATCCTGCTGGGAGTTACCTTAATCATGGTATTGTTTACAATTTATAAGAATGTTAAAATGGCCCCCAGCTTTGCTGACAGCCGTGTAAAAATCGCCGCTGTCAACTCCGGTCTGCAAGACAGTCTAGCTGGAATCAGAGTTGTCAAGTCCTTTGCCAACGAAAACCTTGAACAGAAGAAATTCAGAAAAAGCAATCACCAATTCTTAGACTCCAAAGTAAAGATTTATCATCTAATGGGCGGTTTTCATGCCTGGAATTCTTTCTTTGAAGGGCTTCTCTATGTTGTCATTATTGTTTCCGGCGGACTATTCATTGCCGATGGCTCATTAGAAATTTCAGATCTGGCCATTTATGTACTTTACATTAACCTCTTTATTAACCCCATTAATGTCTTAATCAACTATACTGAATCCTTTCAAAAGGGGTACGCCGGGTTTAAGCGGTTTATTGAAGTATTGGACACAGAGCCGAATATCGTGGACAAGGACGATGCCATACCCATAACTGACGTAAAGGGAGAGATCCGGTATAAAAACGTATCCTTTCGTTATAACGATGATGCTAAGGTTTTAGATAATGTCAGCCTCACTATTGGCGCCGGACAAACCATTGCTTTGGTGGGACCTTCCGGAGGCGGGAAAACCACCTTATGTTCTCTGCTGCCCAGATTTTATGATGTGGCCTCCGGTTCCATAACCATTGACGGCAAGGATATCCGGGATGTCACTTTAGAATCTTTGCGAAATGCTATTGGCATCGTGCAGCAGGATGTCTATATGTTTGACGGTTCTATCAAAGAAAATATTGCTTACGGCAAAGCAGGCGCCACAGAATCAGAAATTATTGAAGCAGCCCAAAAAGCCAATATTCACGAGTTTATCGTGTCCCTTGATGAGGGCTATGACACTTATGTAGGAGAACGAGGGGTCAGACTCTCAGGCGGCCAAAAGCAAAGGCTTTCCATCGCCCGAGTGTTCTTGAAAAATCCCCCCATTTTGATTTTAGATGAAGCTACCTCCGCTCTGGATAATGACAGTGAACGATATATCCAAACATCACTGCAGAAACTATCCCAAAACAGAACGACAATCGTGATTGCTCATAGATTAAGTACCATTAAAAATTCCGACGAAATTATCGTCGTCACTGATCAAGGCATTCAAGAGAGAGGCAGTCACAAACAACTCATTGAACAGTCGGGAATCTATGCTCATTACTATAATATGCAATTTGAAGGTTTGGAAGTGTGAACCAGAAAGGGGCGGTACAGTTGACGGGTGAAGGGGTTAAAGTAAACCAAGAGATCACTGATCTGATTACAGAATATGTTAGAAACTATCATGACTTAAAAGGCACTGAATTTGATTGGCGAGATCCTGTCATCGGGTTCGCCGATGCTCAGGATTTGTTGTTTCCGAAATTAAAGGAATTAATTGGTCCAAAGCATGCACTTCCTTCGGACCTTGTTCCAGATGCCAGATCAGTCATAGCTTTCTTTTTACCGCTCTCCAAGGAGGTTGTTAAAAGTAATACTCATGGAGAAGAGAGTTCTAGGGAGTGGGATATTTCTAGCATTGAAACCAATAATTTAATTGATGACTTAAATAAATACCTATTCGAAAAACTATCACAAAAGGGATATGTGTCCTCATTACTTCCTGCTACCTATAATTATGACGGAGAAAAACTGATTAGTGACTGGTCGCATAGACATGTCGCCTATATTGCGGGAATTGGTAAATTCGGGATCCATAACATGTTTATAACTAGGAGCGGATGTTGTGGCAGATTAGGGAGTGTAGTAACCAATTTAGCGTTGTTGCCGACGCCGCGAACAGAGGACGAATATTGTCTGTACAAGTATAATGGGACATGTAAAAAATGTGTAGAAAGATGTGTCAATAATGCCTTTCAAATAGGAACTGATCAGCTGTTTTGTGATCGGACGAGGTGTAATCAACAAATTTACGATAAGCTTGTGCCAGTATATCCAATTGGTATAGGGGATACCTGCGGAAAATGTATGTGTGGCGTACCTTGTTCATTGGTAAGCCCTACCGAAAAGTTAATCAGGCCTGCCGATAACCCTCCAGAAAATCGCCCAGGCGGTCACAGGCAATTTTTAATTCCTCGATTTTAGGCAAATAGACGATACGGAAATGATCAGGCATTGGCCAGTTAAATCCACGCCCATGAACCATAAGGATATGTTTTTCATGAAGAAAATCCAGGATGAATCTTTCATCATCCGATATATTAAACCGCTTGATATCAATCCGGGGGAAGACATAGAAGGCAGCTTTAGGTTTAATCACCTGAAGACCAGGAATATTGTTTAAGGCATTAACGATATAATCCCGCTGCTCATAGATCCGTCCTCCGGGTAAAAGAGTTTCGTCGCATGTATGGATGTCAGAAAGGGCTGTTTTAATGACATACTGGGATTGTACATTTGAACACAACCGCATGGATGACAAAATGTTTAACCCGCCAATATAGCCGCGAGCGTGGGATTTGTCTCCGCTTAGGCACATCCATCCGCAGCGAAATCCGGCAATCATATGGGATTTTGAAAGGCCGTTCAGGGTTACAACTAATAAATCGGGAGCCAATGAAGCAATGGAAGTATGCTGATAGCCATCCATCACAAGACGGTCATATATTTCGTCAGAAAAAATAATCAGACTGTGCTGTCGGGCAAGTTCTGCAATCTGTTCCAATAATTCCGTTGAATACAACGCACCGGTGGGATTATTTGGATTAATAATAACAATGCCTTTCGTCTTTGAGGTTATTTTCCTGCTGATATCTTGGATATCCGGATACCATTCAGACTGCTCATCACAGATGTAATGGACGGCTTTTCCCCCTGACAATGTAATAGCCGCCGTCCACAGCGGATAATCGGGGGCGGGAACAAGAATCTCATCTCCGTTGTCGAGCAGTCCCTGCATAGCCATAAGAATTAACTCACTGACACCATTTCCAGTATAGACATCATTTACACCAACCTGGGGTATTTTTTTATATTCACAATAATTTACGATGGCTTCACGGGCTGAAAGAATACCCTTTGAATCCGAATATCCTTCCGCATTGTGCAGATTTTCGGTCATCTTATGAATGATCTCTCCGGGAGCCTTAAATCCGAAGGGGGCAGGGTTGCCGATATTTAAACTCAAAATATCGAGGCCTTGACTGCGCATGCGCTCAGCTTCCTCAAGCACAGGCCCACGTACATCATAACAGACATAATCCAGCTTTTTTGACATATTAAATGTTTTCATTAAAATCCCCCACTTTCAAAAATTATCATCTGCCAAACAGGTGGTTGAATAACTTTCTGCTTTAACGAAAGGCGGTTTTTTATTTCTTTGCCTCGATAGGCCGAAGCCTACAAATTATAAAAGCCCTAAGCTGATTTAATCAGCTTAGGGCGAATTAACAAATCCGTGTTACCACCTAAATTCAGAGGTTACTCTGCTCTCTAACGGCATATAATGCCGCTTCCGTTATAACGTACGGAACTCCGGTAAAGCTTACTGGACAGATATCATTCGGCTAAACAGCTCAGAAACGGCTTCCCTGTTTCTTCACGAAGATTTTCACCAACCATCTTCTCTCTAGACATCTAAAACAGGTACTATTTTTCTTCATAGCTTAGTGTATTAATTTTTGTCATTATAGTTTAAGAATTTAAAAAAGTCAATAACTTTTTTATTGGTCTCCTGTCAAGGTTTTTTTGCCTGCTGCCCCTCATTGTTCGGCTATTGCTTCTTTTCAACGGGTAGCCAGACTTCACATCGGTAGTCCTCCGCCTGTTGATTCCCTTCAAAATAGACTTCGATATCGGGAGCATTGGCGTATTCGTAACCGGAATTGGGCAGCCATTCGCTCACAATACGCTTTTGCAGATTTTGTATAGCGGCGGGCATGGCCCCGATACATTCAAAGATAGCCCATGTACATTCTGGAATATGATACTCCGCCATTTCCTCTGGCGTTTCCTGATCGGTAGCCACGGCAATGTAATAATCGAAATCCTTACCGTTCATGCACGTGCTTACCCCAAGGATGCCCTTCGGCTCCCGGTTCATTAGGGTGCAGAGTTTCGGAATAACGCCGCTTTGCACTGTCTTTTGCCAAAACAGCGGCACCTTGGCGAAGGATTCTTCAATGTTCATGGAATAGTGCTCTCTGACACCTGCAATTTTAAATGCGCCCTTTTTCTCGATTCGATAGTTCATCTCAGCCTCTCCTTTGATCGTTATTTTGAAGCTGATGGGTGGATAGGCTTTCAGCTTAACGCCTTCTGCTCTTGCGACGGACGGGGCCATACCGTGAACACTCTGAAAAGCACGGTTGAAAGCCGTCGGGGATTCATATCCATATTTAAGCGCAATGTCAATAATTTTTTCATCGCTGTTTTGCAAATCGAATACCGCTCTGGTCATCTTCCTCCTGCGGATATACTCTGAAAGAGGTAGGTCCGCAAGATAAGAAAACATACGCTGAAAATGAAACGACGAACAACGGGCGATCTGCGCGACGCGCTCCAGGTCGATTTCATCCTCCAAGTGTTCCTCCATGTAGTTTATCGCTTCATTCAGGCAACTGAGCCACTCCATACCATCACCTCTTCACAATCAAAGTATATTAAAAACCCGTATTGGCCGTCCTCTCTTTTCCTGCACGGATATAAGAGGGCCGCTTTCGAATACGGATAAAAAATCGATACCATACTTACTTTCGTAGAACTACCATAGCATCTGCAGCCTTAACACCCATTTTTTCAGGATAAACTATTAAGGGGTTGATATCCAGCTCTTCAACTCGATCCTTCAGTTCCGTTACCATGGCAGATACCTTCATAATTACATCCACAAGCGCATCTAGATCGGCAGGTGGCTTTCCTCTTACTCCCTTGAGCAGCCCGAAACCCTTAATTTCTTTGACCATATCCAGGGCATCTCCTGGACTGAGTGGCGCTAACCGGAAGGAAACATCGTTTAACACTTCTACGTAAATTCCGCCCAAGCCAAACATAATGGTTGGACCAAATACTTTGTCCCTAGTAACTCCAATAATTACTTCTATACCCTCCGACAACATTTCCTGTACTAACACCCCGTTAATCCTAGCATCCGGCTTATGTTTTTTCGCATTTTGCAGTACAATCTTGTACGCCCTTCTTACGTCTTCTTCCGTGGACAGATTAAGCATTAAAGCATTTGCTTCGGTTTTGTGCGGAATATCCGGTGAATCCACCTTGAGAACGACTGGATATCCTATCTGACCAGCCATAAAAGCAGCCTCATCCTCATTTTGGGCCAAGCTTTCCTTTGTAACCGGAATGCCGAAACTGGCTAGAAGGTTCTTAGACATCCCTTCGCTTAAAACACCTTCAAAGCCATTCAAATCAACTTTGCTTCTTTCCCCTCGAGTTATAACCGGTATCTGATAGTCACTATTTTTCCGTTTACGTAGAAACTCTGCATAATCAGCCATCTGAGCTAGTGCTCGAACTGTCAGGGTTGGATTAAAGAACACAGGCAACCCGGCCCTCCGCAGTTCTCTGACCCCTTCGCCTTCGTCAGTTCCAGGGTAAACCCAGGGATTAAGGACTATGGTCTTACCTGTAGAATTATAAATATCAATAATTCCTTGGGCAATTTCAACTCCGTATGGTTCAAACAATTCAAAGTTTGCAAAAATAATATCTATGTTATCATCCTCAAGTAAAGAATTTAAACAGGTCAATAGTATGTGTGGATGAGTCATGAACTTACCTGTCATATCGATGGGGTTCTGGGCGGATGCAAAGAAAGGAAGAACCTCTTTCATCTTGGCCATTGTGCTTTCTTTAAGCATGGGAAGGGTTAAACCCAGCCCCTCGCACGCATCGGCTAGAGTAACTCCGATACCACCGGAAATACTCACTATGGCAACTTTTTTTCCCTGGGGTAACCGGCCTGCTGAAATTAATGGGGCAAAAGCAATCATCTCTTCGTACCCATCAATTCTGATGATCCCTGTTTGTTTAAAGAAACCATCATAGATCTGGTCAACCCCTGCCAGAGACCCGGTATGCGAGGAGGCAGCCTTTGCTCCAACTTTACTTCGCCCCACTTTCATAATCATTACGGGTTTTTGAAGTTTCGCTGCTTCTTCAGCCACTCTACGTAGTTTAGCCCCATCTCTCGCGCCCTCAAGATACCCCCCTACCAGCTTGGTTGCGTTATCATGAATCATATATTCTAAAAAATCAGCAAATTCCGTGTCCGCTTCATTGCCCACACTAACGAAATAATTAAACCCAACACCGTTGGCAAGAGCCTCTGCATAGATCAAGACACCATAAGCACCGCTCTGGGTGACAAACCCTATAGATTTTGAAGCAACGTCTGGTATATCGACAATATGAGCAAAAGAAGCCATGACTCCGTTAATGGTATTAATCAACCCTACGCTATTAGGTCCACACAGTCGAATACCGGACTCCTTAGCCAACGCTGTTATTTTTTCCTGAAGTACACGCCCTTCTAAACCGATTTCTGCAAATCCCGAACTAAAGATGACTGCTGCACAAACACCCTTGGCAATGCACTGTTCCAGAGCGGCATAGACCCCATGAGCAGGTATTGAGATTATGACCAATTCCACTTTACCAGGTATATCTGCCAAGGATGGGTAACATTTTTGGCCAAATAGTTCTTTATAGTTTGGGTTAACAGGATAAATCTTACCTTTATATCCTCTGTTTATCAGCGAAACCTGTGGTTTTGAGCTAGGTTTAGTTGTATCACTTGAAGCTCCAATAATAGCTATTGATTCAGGTTCAAAAAATTGTTTTAAAGAATTTACATTATTTAACATAGGTTTCACCTCATACTTAATAAACTCTCGAAATCCCGTTCTTCAAAGACAATTTAAGGAAAACGCTACGCGTCTTTTTACTATACATGTCTTTGCTATGAAAGCAACTCAAGGTCTATGTCATCCTGAAGGAGGTACGACTGAAGGATCTAGATCCTTCGCTGCGCTCAGGATGACATGAGTGAAAGAGCACCCTAAAGTTATACTTTCTGAAACGTAATAAAAAAAAAGTTCCTTATAGTTTGTTCCACATTTTTACTTGTTTTCCTTCATTGATGCTTGAATATTCCAAAATAAAACAAAAAGGCGCCATGTCTAGTCCCTAATCATCATAAACATCATAAACATCAAAATAATCTTTACACCTCCAGACTATTATAGTAGTATGTATCTATACTACTATAATAGTCTGGAGGTTTTATTTTTGGCATTGGTTAAGCTTTTTGACAGCGAACTCAAAATTATGGACATTGTGTGGGATAAGGAGCCGGTATCCGCCAAAGAAATCTCTCTTATCGCGGCTGAAACAATCGGTTGGAATAAGAATACAACGTATACCATTATTAAAAAACTGATGGATAAAAATGCCCTCAAACGGACTGAACCGAATTTTATCTGTACTTCCCTTGTCCAAAAAGCAGAGGTACGAAAGGCTGAAACCCAAAGCCTTATCGACAAGTTGTACAACGGCTCTAAAAAAGCCTTTTTCGCCTCCTTCATAGAAGATGACCTTTCTGAGGATGAGCTGGAGATGTTGAAAAAACTGATAGAAAAGAGGTAGTCCATGCTCGCTGAACTGTTTTACTGGGTACTTAATATGAGTATCATCGGCAGTGTTGCCGGATTGCTTGTTTTGTCAATGCGCAAACTTAAGATTCTACCTCGTTTTGCAGTCTATGTCTTATGGCTTCTTCCTCTGATCAGGTTCTGGCTGCCTTTTGGAATTGCTAATCAATACAGCCTGCTTAACCTAATTTCTAAGTTCACCACCAAAACAGTGATTATCCGCCAGGAACTGCCTCAGATCACAACCAGCAATAGTATAATGGCTGCCAATCAATATTTCCCTCTCGAATACAAAACCGACTTGCTTAAAAACCTATTTAATGTCGCATCCCTGATTTGGATTATAGTTTCCTGTGCTGTCATTCTAATCTTAGTACTGCTCTACTTCTTTACCAAATCAGAGTTCAAGACAGCAAAGCTTATAAGCGGCAATATTTATAAATCAGACAAAATTACCGCTCCGGCTGTCTATGGTATTATTCAGCCAAAAATCCTTATCCCTGCCCAGATAGCTGCTGGAGATCTAGACTATATCCTTCTGCATGAACAGGTGCATATTGCGCGCAGAGACAATCTATTACGGGCCATAGCCTTGCTGACGGCCTGCATTCATTGGTTCAATCCACTATGCTGGGTATTCCTAAAATACTTTTTTGCCGATATGGAACTGGCCTGTGATGCAAAGGTTCTCAAAAACCTCAATGAACGGCAAACCAAGGAGTACGCCCTAACCATACTCACCTGCGCTTCAGGCAAAGCTTTCTTCGCGTCGGCATTTGGCGGAACAAAAACAAAGCTGCGCATCGAAACGATCTTATCCTACAAAAAGCTTACTCTCTTTTCTTCACTCTGCATTGCTGCCTTGGTAATCTCAATTGCTATCATCATGATCACCAACGCCACTGTTTAGGAGGTGCTTCTTTGAAACGAGTTTTCTTAATAATTCTGATTCTTTTCTTGTTGCTGACGACATGTACAAAGCCGGACAGCAACAACCTGCTGAAGGCAGACAATGTTACCATAGGTTATGGCTTTTCCAGTTATGCAATGTTTGGAGCGGATCAAGAGGTCGTCGATAACTTGCTTAGTCACTTCAACTCTCTCAGCTTTAAAAGAACTGCTAAACAAATGGATCCGGCAACTGCCTTTCATGTGAATTTTTCCTATAAGGGAAAAGGGGTTAAAAGCTTCTGGGTTGATAAGAACGGTGTATTTTGGCTTGACGGTAAGACAGAATGCTTTACAGTCTCTTCCGGTGACTTAAACTATCAATACATAAAAGCCGTCTATGAAGACAGCCAAAACATCTCAGCCAGACAAGCAACCAAAGCGCATTTCAGGGTGAACACTTATGAACTATAAAAAATTCTATATACTGTCACTGTCTATCCTTTTCTTAGCCTCTATTTACCCCCTATACATGGGTTTTGTAACTCTGGGCAATTATTTACAACATGGTTTTATCAATATGGTTGATTATCAAAAATATATTATTCCTTACACCCCTATATGTATTGCCTTAATTGCCTCGGCCGCACTCATGCCCCTGCTCTTTAAGCTATGGAAAAGATATACTCTGCCGGTGGTTTCAGTTTTGGGAATTCTATTATTCTTCGCTTTTGAATATGGCTTTGAACAAATTAAAGTAATCGAAGGCTATGTGGAAATGCCCCTTGAATCTTGGCAATTAAGCTTATGCATGGCAACCCCGGAGGTCCTCCGCTCTATCGGCGAACCTATCTATGCAGCGAATAATCCGGCTTTCAAATTTCACTTCTACCTTATTGCTATTGTCATCATACTTGTCGTGCTGAATGTGATCTATGGTTTTGGAAAAATGATCAGAGAACAGAATTTTTCTAAAAAGCATTTGATGATTGCTCAAGGGATTTCCGCTTTGTTATTCATTAGTCTTTGCATTTTCGCCTGTTTTACCGCTTTTTACAGAAATGGCACGCTCCATATTTCATCCTTATCCGCCCTGCTAATGTCTGTATTCTTTACAATCTTCGGCATCACCATCGGTATTTATTCCGGCACGATGTTTTATGGAAAAAGGAAACTGTTCTCAAAGATCATACCTGCCTTATTTGCCTCCTTGACAACACTCCTCATGTATATGGGGGAGCTGGTACTGATGGATGGGGTTCTCTTCATCTATGGCAAGGGATTCTTCTTTGAATCCCTAGAGACAATTCCCTTCTCACCAGCCGACCTTTTAGTTATTCTGTGCTCCGGACTGATTACCTATCTCCTTATGCATATTGCAATGTTGAAAGCCCGGAGATAAAAATCTCCGGGCTTAGCTTTTGACGAATAATGACTAGAAGGCTTTGGTAGGTTTAAATAAATAAATTAACGTTTGAATCCTCTGCTTCTCCTAAATAATAACCAACTCCGCCAATTTTAACGCCGTCCAAAAGTTCCTCTTGTCTTAGACCCATGACATCCATCGACATTTGGCAGGCTACGACCTCTACTCCATTGCACATTGCTGCACTGATAAGCTCTTCCAAGGAAGAAACATTTTTGTCCTTCATAACTTTTCTGATCATTTTTCCACCCATGCCCAGCATATTCATGTTCGATAACTTAAGCCGTTTGCTGCCCCTCGGCATCATCATGCTGAACATCTTATCCATAAAGCCCTTTTGAGCACTGACCTTTTCGTGTTTACGCAAAATATTTAATCCCCAAAAGGTGAAAAACATCGTAACTTTCTTTCCCATGGACGCAGCTCCATTGGCGATAATGAAGGAGGCTATAGCCTTGTCCAAATCTCCGCTAAAGACCACTATTGTCTTATTATCCTTTAACGCTACACCTTGCGGCTCTTGCTGAACTGAGTCCCTTAGAGCACCTTTTTTTATGAAGGCTGTAATAACTCCTCCGGCCTTAGCTACGTCTATCAGTTGATTATTGGTTCGTTTACTCCAAGCTTTAATATCCTCATAAAAGCCTGGATCAGAGGCCAAAATCTTGAGTATTTGACCTTGCTTTAAAGGATCCATAGCAGCTTTTACTTGCATCAATGGTCCAGGACAACATAGCCCGCAAGCATCAATACTTTTATCAAAATGCCCATTAGGGGTATCCACTTCATGGGATCCCGGATGGTCATACTGGCTCTCAGAGCCTGGGTTTTGAGGCAGGAATTCTTGCAGCGAAATCGTTTTATAGCCGCCGGTAATATTTAAGACATTATAGCCATTTTGACTCAAGATCCTGTCGGCTATATAGCCTCTTAAGCCCACTTGACAGTATTCTATTATCGGTCTATTCCTGTCTAACTCGCCCATTCTGTCTCTTAGATTGTCCAAGGGAATGTTGACGGAACCGGGTAAGTGTCCATTGTTATATTCCTCTTCCGTTCTCACATCCAGAAGGATTGAATCCTTAAGTTCAGACGACTCCACATCCTTCCAGGCTGCTACACGAGTTCTTCCTGACAGCACGTTTTGAGCTGAAAATCCAATCATATTTACCGGATCTTTGGCTGATGAGAATGGCGGAGCATAGGCTAACTCCAATTCGGCTAAGTCGTCTACTGTTCCTTTTAAGCGGATGACAGTCGCAATAACATCAATTCGTTTGTCAACGCCATCATAACCAATTCCCTGTGCTCCCAACACTCGACCTTCATCATTAAAAATCAGTTTCAAGGTCAGCTGTAAAGCAGCCGGATAATAGGATGCATGAGCCACAGGATGAACGTAGACAACCCGATAAGGTATATTGGCTTTTTGCAGACTTCGCTCATTGGCTCCCGTGCTGGCCGCCGTCAAGCTGAAAACTTTAAGGATCGAGGTTCCTTGAGTGCCCTTATAAATGGAATTCAAACCCGCAATATTATCCGCTGCGATTCGCCCCTGCTTATTGGCCGGTCCCGCCAAAGGGATAGCCGCCTTTTCTCCGGTAATAAAGTCGACAACCTCGATGGCATCCCCTACTGCGTAAACACCCTTTACATTGGTCTGCATTTTTTCATCAACGATGATATGCCCTTTCGAACCTAACCTTATTACCGAGTCTTTTAAAAAGGCAGTGTCAGGAACTACGCCAATGGCCAAAATGACGAGATCGGAAGTTACCACTTTTTCGCTGTTCAAGGTTACTTCGACTTGGCTGCCAACCTCTTTGAAGGCTTTAACTCCGTCACCTAGAATTAGATCCAAGCCATTTTCGGCTAATTCCTTTTCAGCCATGACCACCATGTCTGAATCAAAAGGAGCTAAAATATGGGGAGCGGCTTCGACTAACGTGACCTTCAATCCTCTCTCTATCAGATTTTCAGCCATTTCAACTCCGACATAACCTCCACCAATTACTATGGCGCTATTGGTGCCCTTTTGATCAACATAGGCCTTGACTCTATCTGTGTCCGGAATATTTCTCAAAGTAAATATTTTCGAACTGTCTATCCCCGGGATATTGGGTCGGAGAGCTTTGGCCCCGGGTGATAATACGAGATCATCATAAGATTCTTCGTAGATCCCTTGATCCTTACTTCTGACAGTCACGCTTTTCTTTTCTGTGTCGATGCCAACCACTTCACTATTGATCCTCACATCAACGTTAAACCGGGCTTTCATAGCCTCAGGTGTTTGGACGAGAAGTTTCTCTCGTTCCTTAATAGTTTCACCAATGTAATAGGGAAGACCGCAGTTGGCAAAAGAAATATATTCATCTCTTTCAAACAAAATGATCTGGGCTTTTTCATCAAGTCTTCTAAGTCGCGTGGCTGCGGAAGCTCCCCCAGCTACGCCTCCGACTATGAGTACCTTTTTTGTCATAGAATTATTCCTCCATTTGCGCTAGTAAATGATAGTTTGACACCTAAATGCAAACTTTATTTCCAATTCCATTTCGGGCTTGAACTGAAAGCTCCCTTGCTTAGGCCCATGCTCATTATACCCCCCGGGGTTACGGGGGTCAATGGGAAATAAATAACAAAGTTTTATAACGGTTTGGTCAGTGATACCAAAATTAGAGCTTGCAGGTAAATAAGGGAAGGTATATAATGACCATGGTATATTTGTATACCATGGTCATTATAACTGGGTTGATATAATAATATAATGAGGTGGATTATTGATGACAAAAGAACCAAACCGGCAGGAAAGGAAGAAAACTCAAACCAGAGGGTTGATCTTCGAAGCAGCAATGAAACTCTTCTTAAAGCAGGGCTATGACGATACAACTGTTGAACAAATCGTAGCCAAAGCTGATGTGGCCAAAGGTACATTTTTTAATCATTTCCCTACCAAGGATGCAATATTGTCTGAACTTGGTCGACAGCGAGTGGAACTGGCTGAAGTGTTGCTTCAAAAAGAGTTCAGTCTCCTTAGCAGCGCCCAAGAAAAGATCATTTGTTTACTAGAGGTGTTTGGCCAAGTTAATGAGGAGAACAAGGAAATTACAGAACTAGTGCTAAGAAACACGTTTGTTCAAATGTTCTCTGATGTTGAGCAGGAGAAACAAAACCAGCAGGAATTTATATCGGTCATTGAGGGCCTTGTGAGCGAAGGACAGGTACAGGGCGAATTTGTTAATAATGCTGAGCCTAAGCATGCAGCTGAGATCATTGCCGGCATGTATTTCTTCACTCTTTACCAGTGGGTACAAGACCAACTAGAGAATTCTTTGCAGCTAGAACTACTCGCCAGGACCAAAATAATCTTAAGAGGAATACAAACCAGACAGAAAATAGAATAGAGTCACTTGAACAGAGAGTGAGCAGGGGGAACGTTTGATATGGCGTTTATAGGAATTCTCCTGGGGATGTCCGCATCCATTATGATGCAGACCATTCTAGCCACTGTGCTACCGCAAGTGGTTGGCGAACTTGGGGGTGCCCAACTTTACAGTTGGGTCTTTAGTGGGTATATGGTGACCTCAACTGTTACTATTCCGATATTTGCCAAGTTAGCTGATTTATACGGGAGAAAACGTTTTTATTTAGGGGGTATGCTTGTCTTCTTAATTGGTTCAGCTTTAAGCGGGACTGCAGATTCAATGACCGAGCTTGTGATTTATCGGGCGTTTCAAGGTTTGGGCGCTGGCGCTATCGCACCGGCAGCTATTGCAATCATAAGTGACCTATTCCCTATTGAACAGCGGGGAAAAATGCTGGGTATTTTAGCTGTAGTTCAGATCCTAGCTAATTTGATGGGGCCTTTACTAGGCGGTTATATCACAGATAATTTTGGCTGGCAGTGGTCCTTTTTTGCCGTGCTTCCTGTTGGAATATTAGCTTCGATCTTTGTAGAAAGGGGTTTGTCCGAATTATTAAAGCCTTCCAGTGCATCGGATTTTGCTAAGATCGATTGGGCAGGCGGTCTATTATTAGGGATTGGAACTGTCATGTTTATTCAAGCACTAAGAAATTCGGTTGATTGGCAAGGAAAGCCCTTATTAACCTTATTACTTTTTGGTCTAGCTGGAATATTTTTTACGGCTTTTTTCAGGCAGGAGAAACGCCACCCTGACCCTGTTGTTTCACTGGACTTATTAAAAACACAAAATGTTCTAGTATCCTTGGTAAGTGCCTTTTTATTGGGGGCAGTCATGTATGGAACAATAGCAGTTTTACCGATCTATGGACAGGGGTTATGGGGGGGGACTTCCCTTCAGGGAGGAAAACTTTTACTTCTCTTTACGTTAGGAACAGGTCTAGGTGGGATTGTAAGCGGCAAGTTATCTCAAACGTTCAGTTATGCCAGGTTAGCCACAGGTGGCTGGACAGTGGTAACCATGGGGTTTACTTTGCTTGCTTTTACAAGCAAAATCGATGTTTCGAATTTTCTTATGGCTCTATTAAACTTGATTAGCGGTTTTGGCTTAGGTATAACTATAGCGCTCTTTTTGTTACCGGCTCAGAACTCGGTGGCGGAGAATCGGAGAAGTGTCGCAGCTGGTCTAGTACAGCTATCCCGTAATCTCGGAGGAGCGATTGGGATTCCCCTTATTACAGGGTTACTTACTGCTACGGGTGGGTTAGACCGAACCACTGGAACGACCGGTAAGTTTTTGGTAATTTTCTTGGTCCTGGCCCTACTTTCAGTATTGGGGGCCATAATCGGCAATCGTTTCAAAGGTTCCGTTATAACCGACCGGGAAAATTCCCGAATTAAGCCTTTTCAAAATAATTAAGGAGGCGGCATAGTGAAGAATCGGTATATCTATTGGTTCGATGAACTGGACAAAAATTCACTTGCTCTTGTAGGTGGTAAAGGTGCTAATCTTGGAGAACTGGTAAAAGATGATTTTCCCGTTCCTGGAGGATTTTGCATAAGCGTGGAGGCGTATAAAAAGACGGTCGCTGGCCTTGAAGAGAAGATCCATTTAGTGTTAGACAGTGTTGAGTGGGGTAAACTGGATGATGTCGAAGAAAAGGCTGGACAAATAAGAACAATGATTCTGCAGAGCGCTGTATTCGATGACTTACAAATCGAAGTTAGCAAAGCATACTTAAGCCTGAGCGGGGAAATACAACCTGAGGGAGCACTGGTTGCCGTACGTTCATCCGCTACTGCTGAAGATTTGCCGGACGCTAGTTTTGCTGGACAGCAGGATAGCTATCTCAATGTTCGGGGAGAAAAAAATGTACTGGACCATGTTAAACGTTGTTGGGCCTCTTTGTGGACGGCTAGGGCCATGGCTTATAGGCAAAAACAGGGCTTTGACCATAAAACAGTCTTTCTTTCGGTAGTCATCCAATTGATGGTTGATTCTGAAGTCGCGGGAGTAGCGTTTTCGGTAAATCCATTGAATGGGAAACTGGAACAGATACTTATTTCATCATCCTACGGACTGGGGGAAACAATAGTTGCCGGTACGGTAACACCGGACTCCTTTGTTCTTGCCAAAAAGGATCTTTCTCTTGTTGAAAGGACACTTGGGTTAAAAGAGAAACAGCTAATAAAGGAACCGGGCGGAAACAATCAACTCATTGATGTACCAATGGCATTAAGGGAACGATTTTCTCTCTCTGCCGAGCAATTAAAGGAATTAGGCAAATTAGTGTGTAGGGTCGAAGAACACTATAACACACCTATGGATATTGAATGGGCATTCTTTCAAGGAAAACTTTACCTATTGCAGGCTAGACCAGTTACTACGCTTAAACAGGATATTAGTATAAAGGATAGTCTGGTTTCCGGAAAATTGAGTAGACTTCAGCAGTTTATGATTGATGATATTTTAGAACACTATCCGGAAGCTCCTACACCGCTGGATTATTCGGTAGTTACAATAAGTTATCAATCCTTACTGGACTCGGTGGCTGACTTAGGAAATGTCTCCCAGGCTACGGAAATTATGACGCTGAGTGAGGATGGAGACTTAAGATTAAATCCGCCTAAAATACGGCCCTCCGTCCGAACCTTATCGATACCTTTCAAGCTCTTTCGGAAAAACGCGTTAACAACTGACCACTGGCATAACACCTATGGGAAAAACATCAAACCTTTTGTCGATGGCGTCATAGCGGAGGATCTAGCCGGAGTAAACGAGTCATTAATGCTTGAACAATTTAGGGAGATATTTGGCCTAGCACGTAAGGTCTGTGACTTAAGGTTTTATTATATATTTAAAGCTAACCTCATACCGATGACTGCCCTATCCCTAATCTTGAAGTTGTTCACTCCTAAAAGTCAACGACCTGTTTTAACGGATCTAATAATGACTGGTTTGGATTATAAAACGGCTTTGATCGACCGAGAAATTAATCGGCTTGCAGTTTTTGCCTACCAACATCCGGAAGTAAGAACGGCTTTTATCGAAGAAGACAGGGATGTCTTCTTTGGAAAGCCTATGAAAGAAGTATTTTCTCGCCTAACAGGGGGAAACGAGTTCTTACTAGGTGTTGATCGATTTCTCAAGGAATACGGTTTCCGTACCGAGAAAATGTATCAACCGTTTAGCGGAACTTCATGGCTTGAAGATCCGGCCCGTTTCTTAGTAATTATTAATGCAGCCCTGCAAGACACGTGCTTAGAGAAAAGGGAAGGAATTGAAATCGAGCGCAAGAACAAACATGAGCAATGGGTAAATTCGTTCAGTGCTGGTTTAAAAGGACCTATAAGACGAATCTTCGAAAGGAGTTACTTAAAAGCAAGAGAAAATCACATTATACGAGAGGATACCTTGTTTGCTTTAGAAAGTTTATTTACGGTCGGTCGGAAGATTACCGATGAATTGGGAAAGCGCTTAGTCTTGAGGGGATATCTAAATGGAGCGGAAGACATCGTTTTCCTTACTGTGGAAGAAATCACGGAAGCTTTTTTAGGAAGAATTAATAGAAATAGTTGTATTCAAATGATAAAGGTACGGAAAATTAGAAATGCCGTCAATCAAACCTTATGGAAAAAAGCTCTTTATAGGAATTTGGATAGCAATGTAAATTCAGAAAGCCTTAAAGGACTGGCGGGTAGCCCCGGAATGGCTAAAGGGCCAGTGCGGATAATTACTGGCGTTTCTGATTTCGGAAAACTAAAAAAAGGAGACATTTTAGTTTGTCCTTATACCGATCCTACTTGGACTCCTTTATTTGGTATGGTGGCTGCAGTGGTAGCGGATACTGGTGGGCCGTTATCCCATGCGGCTATTGTAGCGAGGGAATATGGTATACCCGCTGTTTTAGGCACGAAGGTGGGAACGAAATTTTTCCAAGAAGGAGAGGTTATTCTTGTAAATGGTGAGGATGGTTCAGTGCATCGAATTTAGTAGTAAACAAATTCGTACCTCCTGCAGCCAATTCCCCCGATAACTCCTAAAATAGTGATAATCACGCCAGTGGTATTCGCATTCCCACCTTTCCATCTTCATGGCCTGGGCTTCGGCGCTCTTGTAGCCAATTATATAAAAACACCAACGACACAAGCGACACAAGGGGACGGTTCTTCTGTGTCAATGTCTAAGCCTTTCGGACAATGTGGAATGGAAAGCCAGTGACCTTGCATTTTTGCCGCAGGCTTAATCCATCATTTCTTAAACGCCTCAATATTTTGTTTGTGCATCCTTGTCCATCTTCTGTAAAGCCGTTACTGGTTTACCTCTCATTATTCTCTTGGTGATTTCATATGCTTCGGCTTTCGCTGATTCGTTTGGTCTTATCGCAATCCAGGCAGTGGTCTTCGTTATCCTCTTCTGTGAATTTTTGTGTTCCCACAATCGGGGCACTTTGCTTAATCTGTGATCTAAAATCCCTCCTTAACCTTTGTACATGATTCAATAAATTCGCTTGATTACCTATCCGTTATGCCAGTTTGCACTCCTCCCGCGATAAGCACAACACCGATATTGATGAAAATTCATACTGCCATTCCCTCCTTCCTCTAGAATGACTAATGCCTGAAGGAATAATAATTGTATGAAGTCACTTGGATCAGCATTATCATACAGCTTATGAATATAGGGAATGTACCAGTTTCCAATGTAATATTGCTTATCATCGTAATCACTATAAATCCTAAAGATACATTTTTTGATACTTGAAACGCGTTGTAACCACATTTATATATTCTAAGTTTTTCAGCTTCATCACAGCTTTCCAAAAAGTCCTTATGAAATCGAAGAGAAGTAGGTTCACCTTTTAAACGGTTATCCATTTTTTGTATATATCTGATAGCCACAATCTCTAATACCGATGCGCATATGACGTTAAACATAAACAGAAACATGACAAGTAAGAAATCACCTCTGGTTTTATCAAAAGTCATTCCGAATAGCATCATGTTCAGTATTAAAAACACTCCATTAATTAGCATTGATAAATTAAATGAATCCTCACCGGCTTTTTCATAAGCATCGGCTCTGTCGTCTGATATGTTAATTTGATTATAATTTCTCTTAGCTTTCACATATTGATATACCGCTGGCAAAAATAAGCATAGAATCAATCCAATATAAAATGCTAAGCTATTTCTAACAAAAAAATCTCCGATTTGAACAAAACTACGAATATAATTAGGTTGATGTAGTTTGAGTAATCCCAACGAAAGGATTATCCCTATTACTCCACCAATACCCATTAAAAATACCATCTTAAATATTGTTTTCCTATTCATTCTCTTTGTCCTCCTTATAACAAAATACTTCCTCCACAGCCACATCAAATACTCTACATAGCTTAAGTACCAAGGTTATTGAAGGATTGTAATCGCCTCTTTCAATTAAGCTGATCGTTTGCCTGGATACACCAACTAATTGACCTAATTCAGCCTGGTTTATTCCAAGTTTTGCTCTTTGAACTCTTAATGTATTAGTTAAGGGCATATTTTTCTCCTTTCAAGAAATCTACTAACAGTGAACATTAATGCTCTAATATAGATTCTCTGCTTTTTCTGCTCCACTTTTTTAAAGAAGCTAAACCAAATCAAATGCAATTCCATTCCGCATCCTATAAAAATGACGATAATCTTAGGTTATCACTCAATTTTTGATTTCGACAAGGAGTTCTTCATCCCCAATACTAGCTTTTTCATCAACCTCTTCAGTTGGTTAATTGTAATCTCTTTGATTCTTTTCCCCTAACATCTCTTCAATGGATTAAATATTTTTTTAATCGTCTTGCATAAAACTCCTTCCTCAAACATGATTGACAGTTTTGTTTTGCAATACGACAACTATTTTTGTCATTATTAGTGTATCACTGACAACTATTGTTGTCAACCAAGTTAAGGCCAAGTTAACGGAATGAATGATCATAGTCGTAAAAGCTACACTCGAGACACCCGTCATCAATAGCTGACCCTCTATGTTTATACAGAACTCACCGTAGCCGACCCAGCTTGTAAGATGTTATATATTTTTCGGTTTTCTTGTGAAAAAGAATATTTTTTAGTATCAACTAGAGAAAAGTTTATGGACATTAAGTACTACCCCAGTTATGAGATGTGGACATCACGATAGGGGTATTAATGAATCTTGTCCATCTCCCTTCATGGCGATAACAGACCAGATTGTGTGATTCAATTAACAGTTCAGATATGATTTATAGCACTTAAAAAAGATTGACTAGTCACAGTCTAATCCCTCTTCCTAAAGTATCATAAATTCATAAGTCATTAAACAAAAGGAGATTGAAACACAATGTCATTAAAAGATTTTTTCACATTTGGTGGTAAATCCCAAAACGATAAAGGCTTTGTAAAAGAAATCAATCCAATGTTTTGTTATCAATGTGAACAAACCCCTAGTGGCGGGTGCACTAAATTCGGAGTTTGCGGTAAGAACCCGGATATCGCTAGTCTTCAAGATACCATAATCTTTGGTTTAAAAGGGGTAGCGGCCTACGCCACACATGCACGGCAACTGGGTTATAGCGACCCGGAAGTCGAGAAAATAACTCACGAAGCGTTGTATTCAACCTTGACCAACTCAAATTTTAATCTTGCCGAAACCATTGGCATGGCCCTTAAAGTTGGAACTGCAACCGTTAAGATTATGGATGTCTTGGACCAAGCCCATACAGCTTTGCTGGGAACACCAACACCAGTAACCGTTTCCGAAGACAAAATTGAAGGGCATTGTATTGTCGTCACCGGGCATAACCTGTTTGCCCTCGAACAGCTTCTAAAACAAAGCGAAGGCAAAGGCGTTAATATTTATACCCACTCTGAAATGTTGCCGGCGCACGGTTATCCTCATTTAAAAAAATATGAGCATTTGAAGGGTAATATCGGTAAGTCCTGGTTTGATCAGCGGCAGCTCTTTGAAGCTTTTCCCGGAGCAATCCTCGGTACAACCAACTGCGTGATGCCGATTAAAGGAAGTTATAGTGATCGATTCTGGTCCTACGATGTTGCAGGTTTGGAAGGAGTCGCAAAGATCGCCAATGATGATTTTACCCCTATCATCGAAAAGGCTCTGTCCTTACCTAAAGCGGATGTCAAATCGAATAAGACTTTGCTGACAGGATTTCACCATACCACAGTATTAGGTATTGCCCCACAAATTATTGATGCCGTAAAAGCTGGGAAAATCAAGCGCTTCTTTGTCATTGCAGGCTGTGATGCACCAGGAAAAGGCGGCGACTATTATCGTGAATTAGCTCTCTCCGTTCCTCAAGACTGTGTCATACTAACCACTTCCTGCGGTAAGTTTCGTTTTAATGACCATGATTTTGGTACGATTGATGGAATTCCCCGTTATATTGATTTAGGTCAATGCAATAATTCCGGTTCAGCCGTGAAAATTGCTCTAGCCTTAGCAGATGCCTTTGGCTGCGGAGTAAACGACCTTCCGCTAACTATTGTTCTCTCCTGGTTTGAACAAAAAGCCGTGGCCATTCTATTGGGACTCTTTAGCTTAGGCGTAAAAAACATCTATGTTGGGCCAAAAGCTCCAGAATTCATTACTCCCGGTGTATTGAGTGTCCTCCAAGAAAACTTCAATCTTCAATTAACCGGAGATGTGAAGACTGACCTTCCCAATATGTTAGCAGGTAAATAGGATAATCAATAAGTAATAAAGCGTGGTCAAGGGCGACAATCCTTGACCACGCTTTTCAAAAGAGAATGAGGACCTCACTTACTATTCCGTTTAACACCAATCTTCTAGGCGCAGTGCCTGCTATCTCCTCAACTACCTACAATCAGGATTATTCATTAGTCTATGCCAGTTAACATTGCCAGAAAAATTAACCCAACTACTAGTGGCTTATGAGCTAAACCTATCTACTTCGAAAAGCTTGAGATCTTCATCCACCTCTCCCAAATATAATTTGCTGAGCATCATTCCACCTAACACCGCAAATAAAATGCCATTGGCTCCATATCCCAAGCAGTACCATAATTTTGTATTCTTCGGATCTTTCCCTAGGAAGCCCACGTTATCATCAGTGGATGCAAAAGCCCCGCAATATCGATACTCGATCTCAATATTTAACTTAGGAAATAGGTTTTTCAGGCGTTGCTCTAACCTATCATAACTTTTAATGCATAATTCTTCATTCAATATATCGGGGAGAAAGTTAATATCCTCTCCGCCAATGATGATTCTATTATCACTTGTTGTTCTGAAGTAATGGTAAGGGTCTTCATTGTCTCTAACTACGACTCCTTTGTAGATATTCTCTAAATTATTGATTGGCCTTGTAGCAATATTAAAGGTGGTTGTTTTAGTTCCGAAGACCTTTTTTGTAAAAAGATGGGTGTTGTACCCAGATGCCACGATAACTACTTTACCTCTAACTTTGTGGCCAAAGACCGTTTCTACGGTAACCACCTTCTCATTATACTTTACATCCACCGCTTCTGTGTTTTCATAGACTCTTAACCCATTTTTACAGCTTACCTCCAATAAAGCATGTGTATATTTATAAGGATTGAATTGAGCTCCTCCACCTTTACTTAATACACCACCCTTAACCTCAAATGAAAACGGATTAGTCTCCTGATCAATGAATTCTACCGGAAATCCATTTTCTTTTCTAAATTTATACTCTTGTTCAATTTCCTCTTTTTCTTGATCTTTAGCTGTGTATAGCAAGCTATCAACTCGTTTAAAGTCACAAGTATTGCCATATTCGGCGATAAACTCTTCGATTTCATCTAATGCCTTTATTCCTAACTCATACGACCTTAGAATATTGGCAATGGAGGTATAGGACTTTAACTCCATCGCATTACTATCAAGTTCATATTGAAGAAGTGACGTTGTGATGCTAGTACTCCCATGAGCAATTCTTGATTTTTCTAAAAGAACAGCCTTAATATTGCGTTTAGAGAAATAATACCCTAAAATTGCTCCAGTTACGCCTCCACCTACTATAATCACATCGGTCTCGATGTCGTCTGTTAAATACTCATACTGCTTAGTCAATGGGCTAATTCTCGTAAAAATACAATCTCCTTGTACATACTGTATCTGCATACTAATAACCGACTCCCTTAAAATCAAGTTAAATCAATACTCTGATATCTTCTATAAAAAAGAATTGTTTACTATATTCTATTGTAGCTTTTGCTAAACAACTCGAAGTTATGTATTCCCTAAGCTCCCCCAGTACTCAACCCTATATAGTCTGAATACAGGGACACAAGGGGACGGTTCTTCTGTGTCAATATCTAAGCCTTTCGGACAATGTGGAGCGGAAAGCAATTGATCCTGCGTATTTGCCGTAGAACGTGATTGGTCATCAAGCAATACCCTAGAATGCTTTTCCCGCTGTTTAGGGATAATTTTTGTGGTATCCAGGTATCTCTGAAAATCATCTTCTTCTTGGAATATATCCTGCAGGCCAATTCCCCGTACTATAACATGGTAGATTTCTGTTTCACTTTTCTTTCTTGGCTTCCTGGGCATTCCTTCACGCCCCTTCTACCCTTTTTTCAAATCCATCATGTATTCTAATTTGACACAAGGGAACCGTCCCCCTGTGCCCTGCCCCCTGTGCCCTGTGCCTGACTCATATTTAAGAATTATCAACAAATAATACCACTATGTCAATCGCTTTTTGCGCTCATTATACGAGGAGGTAGAAAAATGTCATATTTACTAAAGCCCCTTCAAGCAGGCCCGTTAACGCTCAAGAACCGCTTGGTTATGCCACCAATGGCTACCGCAAAGGCAGATCCTAATGGAAAAGTAAATTCATCAATTCTAGACTATTACACCGAAAAATCCCAAGGCGGATACCTTTCACTTATTATCATCGAACACAGTTTTATTCAATCAGATGGAAAAGCAAGTGACCGACAGCTTTCAGTATCCGATGACAGCATGATTCAAGGCCTTAAGGAGTTGGCAGATATCATCCACCGTAATGGGTCCAAGACCGTGATGCAAATCAATCATGCAGGAAGCAATACTACTGAGGAAATCACCGGTACTGTTCCCGTCGGTCCTTCAGCGGTACCACATCCACGCAGACAGACTATGCCAAACGAACTTACCTTGGAGGAAATTGCCACTATCATTAGAGCCTTTCAAAATGGAGCTCGACGCACGAAGGAAGCAGGTTTTGATGGCGTAGAAATCCATGCAGCTCATGGTTACCTTCTCCATCAATTTTTCTCTCCGCTAACCAACAAACGCACCGATGATTATGGTGGTAATATTCATAACCGAATTCGCCTACACCTGCAAGTCATAGAAGCGATACGCGCCTCTGTAGGTAATGATTTCCCCCTACTTTTACGCTTAGGTGCTTCAGATTTTAGAGAAGGAGGAATTACCATCGAGGATAGTCAAATTGCTGCTCAAGAATTTGAGAGAGCGGGTGTCCACATTCTTGACATTTCCGGAGGCTTCTCAGGATATATTGTACCAGGGTTAACCGGACAAGGTTTTTTCGCTCCACTCAGTGAAGCTATTAAAAAAGTGGTATCCATTCCAGTGATTCTCACGGGTGGAATTACCGAAGTCCATTCAGCAGAACATCTGCTATCGGAGCAAAAAGCAGACCTTATTGGGGTAGGAAGGGCAATCCTTAATGATTCCCAATGGGCAGAGCAGGCTATCAATAGTCTGAGAAGTGAGGCATAAACACATGGGATAAACACATGGGGACGGTTCTTCTGTGTTAATGTCTAAGCCTTTCGGACAATGTGGAATGGAAAGCCCCATATTTTATTTCGTGCATTCTGGTCCATCTTCTGCAAAGCCGTTACCGGTTTACCTTTCATTATTCTCTTGGTGATTTCATATGCCTCGGTTTCGCTGATTCGTTTGGTCTTATCGCAATCCAGGCAGTGCTCTTCACTGCTTTGCCAATGTCGAAGCTGACAGGTTTCAGCTTAATGAGCCAAAACGACGATAACTCTTTGGAATATGGAAAGCCGATACCGTGAAAGTCGCTCGTACGGTTCGGGAAGGGGCGGGTTTACTTTCCAAATCCGCCCTATTTCATACTCAAAAATAAAATGCGTTGGTGTGTGAATTTCTATCTCAACCAACGCATTAATATTTTATTTGTTAACCTAAATGAATCTTTCAAGTAATATATCTCCAATATTTCTTCTTACATATTATTTAAGGTCCTGTTCCTTCACTATCAATCCTCCAACCACTTTTATCCGATCCCTTTTTAAGAATAATAAATCTGGTTTGCTTCCCGCTGTTTGAAGTAATCTCTTTTTTAAATTTTAAATCTATTGTTGCTGCATACTCCACAGCCCCCTTTGGATTACCAAAGCCGCTTACTTCCCGTAAACTAATAACTTTTGCCGATTTTACATTCTGTTCGCCATCCATAAAGACATTATTATAACCAGCGTTCATTAGCAGATTATTATCCATATTTGCAGCCAAGTAATTACATAGATTCTCTCGAGTCAAACAGGCAAACAGCATTTTTTGATCTTGGCTATTCATCGCTTTATAATATTGTTTTATGATGTCCTCTGGTTTCATTTTAGATAATTCTATTTCTAGTTCATTATAATTGATATAATCACTAATCCAATGACCCCATTCTTTATTGGTGATATCTGTTAAGCTTTTTCTATCAAGTGAGCAGGCAAAGCAGTCGTGTCTCCCCGCATCAATATATGCTCCAACGATTTTGTTATTGTATTTCAAAACGATTCCTCGTGAATTCATTCTTGGATTCATATACTCAGGCAAGGGCTCCCTAAGCCTGTAAATATCAACCTCTACTTCCTTCCCTAGGTATTCACTATAGTCCAGGCCGATACTTTTGGAAAGTTCGTTATTGTAAGCCCAGTATATCTTGACAGGATATTCTCCCGCATCGTGTTTCAGGTTAGATGGGAGTGTCACATTCAATGTATTGACTCGATAGTCAATCGTCCAATTATATCTTTCAAATAATTCTCCAACCTGATTGTCTATGTTTGGATCAAACTGTCTATATTCTGTAAAGTCCTTTATATATCTAAAGAAATCAAAACCAGGGTCATATTTCTGATCATCAATCTCCAAATACCCCACTGCAAAGGCTGGGTCATCAAAGGCAAATTTGATTTCCTTTTTGCTCCCATTTCCTGCTACAAGTATCAAACTATTGTTCTTTGTTGCCATACCACTCATCTTATTAATTTTTGACTCGTCCTTAATTAATTGGCTTTTGCCGATCATCCTTAAAATATCCGACAGCATTTTGTTATCTTCGATTTTTGCTTCATATGTTCCAAACATACCCTTAGAGTCAAAATTCACATCTATCTCAACTGTATTCTTATATAGTTCTTCAAAATTGGGTACAGCGGAATTATCTATCTCGTTGATTTTTTTCTGTGCTGTCTGATTTACAATTGATATTTCCTCTGATATTATCTCGCTCTTTATTTTTGTTTCTTGAGAGCAACCTGTTAAAGTAAAAACCATACTGATAATAATCCATACTGCAAAACTTTTTTTAATCATTGCACACCTCATTTAGCCTAATATTTTTAGGAATTTTTCAGCCAAAGTGAGTTCCTAGGCCGTACTCAAACTGTTGGTATCCTGGTTCTTATTCCTCGTCATCTCTACCTTCGGTAAAAATCTCATCCAGACACCCGTCATCAATAGCTGACCCTTTATTTTTGTAGGGAACTGACCGAGGCCTACCTATTTTATAAAATTTGCAGGACTTAGGTCCATAACAAAAGGTTTCAAATCGATATTTTTTTATGTTCTTATCAAAATCCCATTGAATTTCAACATTAGCATATTGGCCCAAATACATTGAAAACATTTTGATTCCCACAAACGTTTACTTAATAGCCTGGCCCCTCTTTCTTCATAAGTCTGCATTGATGGAGGCAGCATTATCCAAGGCGGTGGTAGTCTTTCAAGGCTCGTGGATGCTCTACGCAAACATTTCAACGAGCCGGCTCTATAATAGTCTGCAAATTATCTTTCTTCATATTGTTTTGTCCAGGCCGTACCTTCAAGTACGTCACCTATTCGAAATAAACCCTTAAGCTGCTGTTTTTCAGAAATTGCAACCGAAAACTGTTTTTTACCCTCATTGCTATCCCCTGCGATAAAGAGATTATACCCCAGGTGATAGTGGGTTCGATTATCCATAAGATATCTCCAGACTCTGGTTCTGGGTTGTATAGCTGCAATTTCACCTTTCCAATTCAATTTAACTGAGACATTTCCACAAACTCTCTTATTCATCTTATTCCACCCTTAAATGTTCTACTGGACTAGTTGATGAGCCCATCAAAATCAAACCTTTACCCACTTTGTTTTATCGCTTTGTTCTTCGGATACCTCTCGATAGATCTCCAGCACAGCTTTATTGGTAACTGCTCCAAAATAAGCAGTGATAATTGCTCCTATGACTATGCCATTGAAGCCCATGGCTGCTAAAGGGTGAATACATATCCCCACAAGAGAAAACAAAACCCCAAAAGAAAAGGCCATCTTGATGGTTAAACCTATGTTTTTAAACAACAAACTAATTCCAAGTTTAAATTATCGATTAGCCCAACTTTATCTACAACCATTGAGTATCTGACGTAAACTAATGGTATATATCCCAAACTAAAATAACCAAATTCCCTTTTTATTAAGATCAAGAGGATGGGGATGACTTCCAAGAGGGTAAGGATAAAAAACTTAAACCATAATTTATTACCATCTCTGAAAAAGTCTTTGAAAGTTACCCTTTTATACCCTGCTTGACTAATAACAGACATATAACCACTGTTCAAAAAACTTGTGACTAGAATAATCGATAGAAGAAGTAACATGTTGGTCAGGTTGACTTGATTTATAACTCCTTGAAAAGGGCTTGAATAATTATACTGAAAGATCAGAGAAGGGAAATCTTCCAAGATATATCGAATACTAGGTGGGGCTGAAATAATCCCTATCTTTAAGTTGAATAGTCTGGAAATAGGCTGGTATTCACTCTTGAAAATTCCTTCATAAAGACTGAGTTCTCCAATATCTAAAACTACGGGCAGCAAAATAATCCAAATAACCGAATGAATAGTTTTAAACTGTTCGTTTAATCTATCAGTTATAGACATTCGCTTTCCTCCATTTAGCCAGCTAAATTTGTGATATAATTAATTATTATACCATATTATGGAGGGGGGTATTGGGCCAGGATATGAAGAAATACTTTATGTTCTTATTTACGCTTGTCGTATTATTGGCTACTGTTTTCACTCAAATTTCCACCTACAAGGCACTTCCTAAACCCGACTTTCGGGAACCTTTTCTTGAATTGACTTCTTTAAAGTTCGGCCAAATTAAAACTATTGTTTGGCTAAATAATTTTATATTAGCTGAAAACGCTGTCTTAGTTTTAGCGACAAATCTCAAAGATAATATCAGCTATTCTTACTTATCCTATTTGGATGTTGCTACCGGTTATAGTACACTCTTAGCTGAGTTTCCGACTCACCAATATCTTGAGGATGTTATTTTGTTTGCGAGTCCTTTCTCAGGTAAGAGTATAATTACAGCTTACAGAGATGGCGTGGTTAAAACTACTATTACCAGGGATAATAAGCAGAATTTGCAAGCCGAACAGGAACACATAACTATCAATGGTTTTGATGAGGCTAATAGTATGGATTTCAAAGGTAGTCTCTACTAAAGCCAATGATAATTTATTATATGTAAAGAATTTTGAGCAAGCGGCCTTTCCTTTTTTTGAAACAAATAACCTACCCAACCAGGATATGACCTTCTTACGAAAACCCTATCAAATAATTAATGCCAACACCCTAGACCGTACCCTTACCTATACCTCACTTACTAGTAACGGGATTGACCTCTACTCCATGGCTTTTGATGGTATGCCCTTAACCATCTATAATAAACCGCTTGTAACCAAGGTTGTTCAGGCACAAGCTATCGAGGATGGATATGGTTTTATCGGTATGAGTTTGAACGATGCCCCCCCTAGCTCACCTAATGATCAAACCTTAAATATTTTTATGGTTAGAAGAAATAGATCTGATTACCCGAATATGCTTAAATTGAATACTATTCCGTTTAATACCGATCCTCTAGGCGCGGTGCCTGCTATCTCCTCAACTACCTACAATCAGGATTATTCATTAGTCTATGCCAGTTATGATGAGAACCATAGGGGTAAACTAAATATATGTAGTTATGAACAAGAACCCAAAGTTATCCTCGAAGATGAGAATCTCTTTGGGCCGGTTAACATTGCCAGAAAAAGTATACCTGACCCCACAGTCCCTTTAGTTAAAGATGATTTCAGAAGCAAATATATTCTTTATTTCACTTTAGAGAATGATATAGTCAGAGTAAAGATTTGTGACGAGCAAGGGAAGTTAGTTAAGGATCTTACCGAAATGCTTATGGGGAATGTGAATTAGTAGCAATCTTGTTGTACAAGAGGTGAGAGAAATGGAAGGGTTCATAATATATTCAATTATTATATTGTTCTGTGCTTTTATTTTTATTGGATTAGGGATATTTGCATGGAAAAAAGAGACCCCAATGCATTTTTGGTCTGGCACAGAGGTTAAGGCAGAAGAAATATCAAATATTAGAGCGTATAATATAGCAAATGGACTAATGTGGATGATATATGGATTTGCATTTATAATTGCAAGTATACTAGGATTAATACTCGGGTATGCAGTTGGAATAGCACTTGTCATCTTGTTATGTTCACTTGGAATAATTGCATTGGTCATTGTTTATCGATACATATATAAAAAGTATAAAGTATGAATATCTGACATTGAAGAGTAAAGTCTTTGGGGCCGACGTCCTGACGGCCTCTGAATCTGGGGGCGCGCGTTAGTGCTCTGCATTGCATGCCACAGGCTTAATCCATCGTTTCTTAAACGAATCAATAGCTTGCTTCGTGCATCCTGGTCCATCTTCTGTAAAGCCGTTACTGGTTTACCTTTCATATTCTCTTGGTGATTTCATATGCTTCGCTTTTGCTGATTCGTTTGGTCTTATCGCAATCCAGCATTGGTCTTCGTTACCCTCTTCCGTGTGAAAATCATCTTCTTCGTTGTTTCACTCTTCTTTCTTGCTTCCTGGGCATTCCTTCACGCCCCTCCCCTTATTTCAAAACTACCGTCCATTCTAATTTGACACAAGAGAACCGTCCCCCTGTGCCCCTATCAGATACTAAGAATTTTCTTAAGCTTTGCTTCCTTAAGCCACTGGGGGAATTCATTCAATAGCCTTTCGTACAACTGTTCATCCGATATCCGGTCAAGATCATCCAAGGCAAAAAAATTAGCATTGTCCACGACTCTACCTTCCATCGTATCTAGCTTTTCTAGGATGCCATAGTTTTCCCGCCCAATTCCTATGAATTGCCAAAATAGCGGCAGGATAGCAGCGTCAGTGATCAATTTTCTAATCTCTCTGTTTTTGTTAATCCCTCCGTCTGAAATAAACACGATAAAGGCCGGAAGGTTGCTCCTTTGCTTTTGTTCTTCCGTATAAAAACCTATAACATCCCTGATAACCGGCGGCTCGTCATTCCTGCCGAAGATCTTTCCCTTAAAACCACCAGTTTTGGCTTTGTTCAGAATCTCTCTTTCAATGTAACCCTCATGTGTTTTCTCCGTAACTGCAGGCAGGCGGTGAAAGCGGTGATCAAAGATCCAGAGGTCCAGCATTCCATCATCATCAAAGTAGCTGGCAACAGCGGTAATCCGGTCCACAAGATTCTGTACAGTTCCACCTTTGTAAAGCTTGGACATTGAACCGGAAATATCGAGTACTAACCCAACCCTAGCCAGTACGTTGGTAAGTTTTTTCTTCTCCAGAATCACACTTACTTTCTTTTTGAGCAAGCTGATTTTGGATAAGTTTACAACCAACGGTTCCGGGGCAGCTGCCGCATTATCTGGCTCAACCTCAATTCCGAAATTATTGCATAGGGCTTCAAGCCCTCCTTTAAAGCCGCTTCCTATGGCATTGAATTTCCAAGCTCCGTTGTGAAGATATAGTTCGCCAGGTACCAGGGCAGTTTCAACCATAAACTGTTCACTGACTTTATACTCCAGAAGGACTTCCTGAGTATCTTTATTACAGACAGCTACTCTTATTTGGTCAATTTGGCCAAAGTTCTGTCCTCTAGCCTCAGCGGCATGAATGGTAATCGTGAAGGCAATTCTGCAGATATCTTGAGGAAGACGAGCCAGATCTATGGCTATCTGTTCACCATCCCCGTCATGGGCCACAGAATGGTGAACCGCTCCATTACCTCCCGCTGGATTATTATAGAAAACAAAATCCCGATCATCTCGTGTCTTTCCGTTCATGGTTAATAAAAAGGCCGCAGAATCAATCTCGTAGTGGGCAGGATTGCCCCCGCCTTTAACATGCCAGCTAAGTTTAACCGCCAAATTCTTAATATCCGGTCTATTCTTAGTAACATCTGCCTTTTGCCCTTTAGTTACCTGATTCATATCATCACCCTTTCATGGTTTTAATCAGCGCATCAGTAACCATAAGACAAAAGATACAGCCGGTATCCAAGCCTTTATAACGTTCCGATACTTTCTCTCTGTCAAATGGTTCATATTTAATATGACCTTCTTTAAGAGTTTCATGTCTTAAAGCCATTTCTTCATGTACAATCTATAATTCCTTTAATAATTCCGCAACTTTTTGCAGGAATCCGATGTTCTGGTTCCTTGATGAAAGACCATTTGCCACCTGCCATCGATGAATTTCCAAATTGAACTACGTAATGAATTCCTCATTTCTTCTCTAGATTCATTTGTCTTTACTGTACGATAGGTTGCTAGTACCACATATGGCGATAAGACTTTGACTTGAAAATCCTCAATAATCACTGGAACTGAAGGAGAATGGGGCAATTCCTCGATAACTTGTAATTTATCGTATGTGTAGCCGGAACTTCCAAATTCAACAAAGTCGTCAGCTAGAAGCATTGATATTTCCTCTCTAGATCGACGAATCTCAGGTTGTAACAGTCTACCTTCTAGTTTATTTATTTGTCGGTAGAGTGATGATTCCATTTTCAATGTCCACCTTTCATCATGAAAAAAACAATATAGTTTCTCCGTGTAGGATTTGTGTAACGTCCCCATATTCCAGTAGTCTTCATACTACATTTATATTCTTTAAGATTTGGGTAATATATTGTTGGACGAAGGCTTTGGCACAAAGAAAACCTCAGGAAATTATGTATTCTCCCAAGGTTGAGGTTTTAAATTATTCAAATCTCGTGCCGCATGAATTATTGCGACCTTTTCTTAACTTCTTCATGTAAGTACATTTGCCGTCTTCGGCTGCTTTTAAGATAGTTCTATAGATGAAATTAGCAAAATAAGTTCCGCCGAGTAGGAAAATCAGACTGTAAGAACTCTCGTAGTTTCGTCTTTCAGGAAATCTGTCAGCACCTGACCTGTATACGTTACGTTTATGCCCATATTCTTTAAAACCTCCGACACCCCGTAACTATCGGCGCAAGCCTTACAGGCCAAAAGCTCCACCCCAGCCTGTTTTATTTTCGCCACGTATTCCTGCAATTGCTGATCTTCCGTGAGAAGTTCGGCCGAAGGCCCCCAGACGATCAGGGTTACCTCATCCCACCATTCCTTGAGCTTTGAATTGAGGGTATACATTAATGCCATTCGAATAGCAACTTCCCTATCCCCACTAGTCCAGATTACGACCAATTTATTGGGCAAATTCATACCGGCAACGCCTCCTTACCCTTAATGAGATTCATAATGAACAGAGGAACGATCATCTCGATCAAGCCAAGTTCCAACGCGGTACGTAAATAATTGCTGCTGAACGTCGAACGGTGCTTAAGCCCCAGCTTATACGTTATTATACCGCTCAAGTAGTTGAAATGAAAGATTTCTTATTTCAAAAATGAAGTATTACAACACCTCTGTGGAATTGACTACCGACCGTATTCAACAGCGAAACGACAATAAATGACAGCTCGTGATATTAAATACAACACCTAAAGATACAAAAACTTAGCCTATCACTATATTTTTTGGTAAGATGCACATGCTTTTCAAATATCTCCAGTAATTGGTCATCTATGTTTTCCGAAAGTAAAAAATCAGAAGCGGAATCAATATCATTCTCATTTTCATCAAATTCCGATTTGTATCTTTCTACAGTTATTTGTTTAAAACCGGCCTTATGAAAAAGATTATACCATTCTGATTGAGTTAGTAATTGAGAAACTCCATAAAAGTCAACCATTGTATTAAGATCTTCCTGAGAAAGTGAATCTTCAAGTACCATTTCAATTGCGAGTAACACACCATTTGTCTTAAGCACTCTTTTAAATTCCATTATTGTTGAGGAGACATTTGTAAAGGAAGTTACAGATTCTGATAGGATGAAATCAAATGATCTATCAATAAAAGGTAAACTTTCGGCACTACCCTGCACAACATTAATAGGTAGTTGTAAGGATGAAAACCTTTGTTTTGCTTTCAATAACATTGTAGTATTACTATCCAAGGAAGTAACCGGGCATCGGTACTTTTCTGCAATGTAAGCCGATGTCTGACCTGTTCCACATCCAACGTCAAGGATTGACGTTTCTTGATCTATATACTCCCTTGATAAAATGCGTTTTGTAAGTTTAAGCCCTCCGGGGTGAGCCCCCCCAACTCCGAAGGATGCCAAACAATCGAGATAGGTGTAATTCAATCTCAGTCACATCCTTGTGTTAAATAACTATAGTATAGTATGAGCAAGCGAAATAATTGTCACTTTAGGGTCCTCCCATGAGAGTTTTCTGGCATTTAAAAGCAACATATTAATTAGACCAGATGCAAGCTAGGGGTGCTTTATGAGCGTTATTAGGACAGACAAGTGGTTAGAGGATTTATATGAGCAACCAATTAAACTATGTGAAAAGTTAATGGATTACTTTGAAGGCGTTGAAGCCTGGGAAATCTATGATTATTTAACCCTGCATGGTATGTATCGTCCCTTCAAGAACGGAACCGAGCAAGTAAAAAAGTTGCAAGAAAATAACGCATGGGAAATTGTACAAGATGAAATACAACGACTTCAGAAAATGTGGGAAGGGCCCAATATCCCAGTCTTTATTTTTCCATCAGATATTTATAACCCGGAAATCAAAATAGATTTCAACGGAAAATCAGGTCTGGCCTTTAAGGATAAACTTATATTATTTATTTCAGTAGATACCTTGGAAAAGGAAATAAGGTCATTATTTACACATGAATACAACCATGTATGTCGGTTACTTAGATATAAAAAAAGTGAAGAGCATTATGTATTGCTCGACACTATTGTTTTGGAAGGGTTAGCCGAAAATGCAGTCCGCGAAAGATTTGGCGAAGGGTTTATAGCAACTTGGACATCATATTATTCAGTTGATGAGCTAGAGAAACTATGGAAAACCCTAGTGCAACCCCACAAAAATTTATTAAAAACTGCTCATAAACACCATGCCATACTGTATGGCTTAGATAATTATCCCAAAATGGCAGGGTACTGTGTTGGGTATTATTTAGTTAGGAAATTTATGGAACAAAACACCTTAACAACTAACGATCTACTTGATACCCCAACTGCTAAGATCCTAGGGGTTAGCCCGAATTTAGAGTATAGGAAATAACCGCGATCCTTGGCAGGGCGGTTATTTTCATAACCATATATTAAAGTTTCGCAAATGTAATCATACCACTCCACGTAATTTAGCCCCATCTCTCTGGCTTGTCTCTATTATTGTACAAAATTTATTCCGTTCGGCGATAGTAACACATATACTCACTTTCGCATAAACCATTAACCCCCCTAATCGATTTAGCCTGCAGCCTTACCTCTTCAGGGGAGTGACCAGCTTCGATAAAATCCAGCATTCCCTTAACCAGCTTGACACTTGCAGCCTTCTTCTTCAAAGAGGCCTCACGACCCACAATTTTCAGAGACATAACCCCGATTTCCTTTAGTTGTGTCAATGCACATAGCCCACACATCCCTAAAGGATCCCCTTTGGGACTAGGCACTCCACCAAAATTCTTAATTCCAATCCAAAGCCAGCGCCGATATTCATCCAAGTGCTCTCTGAAGGTTTCCTTATTAACTCGAAACAGCCTCTCCCTTTGGCCCTTTTGATCGTCGCTTCCTTCTTCTTCGATCTTAATGGGCTTATAGACCCAAGCGGGATTATGACAAAATGCCCCGCCAAAGGCATGACTGACATGGCAGTATCCTTCTTCAAAAACACAGCCATCATTTAGGACAAAAGCCTCGTACTCCAGATGTGCACTACCCCGCTCAATAATTGATTTCATGGTTTCCATCTCTACATAACGCGGGAAAATTATCCTTCGTATACCAAGCTGACTAAAAAAGGAGACTGCGGCACTGTTCAATACTGCCGCTAAGCTGCTAACATGAATAACTACCGGAGGCAGAGCCTCTTTCAGGAAACATATAAGCCCCGGATCCGCCACTATAAAGGCATCCACACCGCAATATTCGTGGGCCTGCCGAACTGTTGTAAGAATATCTGTGTAAAGTTCCGGGGCATATCCCGGCTGATTTAAAGTAAGAAACACCTTTGCGCCTGCTCTTTGGGTGACAATGGCTAACTCTTTTAATTCTTCCAGACTCTCCAGATTGGCTTTACCGGGTTCTCGGCGATTCAACCAAAGCTCTTGTTCCAGGCCTTTTCGCCAAGTTCTGGTACTTAAACCACAATAGATTTCCTCTGCCCCCAGGTTCACCAGAGTCTCAGCCTCGTGTACCGAATTAACCGGGGCCAAAATCTTCATTCTAGTCACCTCAGTTTCTTTACCCTATATCGGTTCCCGTTGGATCACCAAGCGCGAAATACCAACCCTTGCAGCTATGTCTAATCCCTCTTTCAGAAATTCCCTTTCCTCCCGATAGAAAATTGTATTTCCCTTTTGCAGAATTACCCAGTCCTTACTTTTCTTCACCTGGTGACTGGAATCGAACATTTCCAACCAATAGAAGTGGCACTTGCGATCGCATCCACCAGAAAAAGGCTTGAACTTTTGGTGCTCCTCAACCCCCCAGGAATGAAGCAAACAAATTCGGCCAGTCATTATGACGCCATAGCGCAAATAAAGAGTTGACTCATATCCCCAATCCGTTAAATGATTATCCAGCCCTTGCGGGGAAAGATCCAATTCGATTCGCCTGACTTTATACTGTCTAAGCAAAACCTGCATGGGGACCCCAGCTAAACTACACGAGCGAAAACGCGCCAATTCCTCCCCTTCTGACTTGTTACAATGAGTTAACATCCTGGGATCTCGTAGTAGCTTGTTGAGCAAACGCCCCAATACAGGGGTTAATGTAGGACAGTCCTCAGCTATGATCTGAAGTACACCCCAATCGTTAACTACGACCTCCGCCCGTGGTTGTAACCGCATCAGCCGTTGAAGTAAACCCTTAACTACTTCAAGTCCCGATTCAGTCACATAAGGTGTGACCAAAGTAAACTTCATTCCCCGCTGCTCCGCCAAAACCATGGCTCGATCAAGTTCCTTTGGGCTAGGGAGTGCCTTTTCACAAAACTCCTGCCCAAAATATATCCGGGTAAACTTCACTGGGCCAAACTTATCCTCACAAACCTCTCTAACATCCGCCAGAGAATCATGGTCAGTCTCCTTGGTACCCCACGGCTCGTCTAGCCATGCTAACGTCTGCCCTCGGGGAATTGACAGTGCCCATTCCATAGTAGTCACCTCCAGTTTCCCGGATCAATCTAAAGCAATAATAGTCTATGCTTAGGCCTAATAGGTGTTCCCTTATATCATAGGGCGGATGTGCATGAAAAAAGGGCAAATGCTATCGGATAATTTGCATTGCCCTTAGGCATTAATACATGGGATTCTTTTAAAAATAAATTCAGTCTCTTACTCCAGAGAAATAAGAAACTAACAATGCGAAGGTTCAGCTTGTAAAGACAGACGAAAAGACCGAGGGCTTCGGTCTTTTCAGCTTTAAACCTTTAAAAGAACTGCGCTATAAAATTAGATGAAGAGCAGGGGAAGTAAAACCAATGTGGCAATCGAACCAAACGCAACTCCTGCGCCAAAACCGGGATAACCATACCAACCGTAACTAAAGCCGCCAAGATTTCTTGTGCGACTAAGAGGTTGTAAATATACTCTGTCATAGTCAACGTCCCCGATAATACCACGGTGAATTCTTCCATCATGAGTACTGATTTCAACTGCTCTGCCTCTGTATCTGTTGCATAGCGAATAATAATCTCCAGCTGACAATTTCTTCACCCCCATGTCCTAGTATCTAAATAAGCTTTACATTAGTTTATGTATGGGGATGTTGAATTGATCCATAATTTACCAAAAGGTATGGAGTCAGCAACTTATCTCTGAGTATTCACTGGGTTAAGGCCGCCTTATAAAACGAGGCGGCCTGATTTATCCCTCAGCACGTTAAACTCTAAGGACTCTGTTCCTCACAAAGATGCTACCAATGAATTGCTCTGGGCAGTTTATTGTTGATCTTCTGGTTCTTCTTGAGGGGCTTTTGCTTTATCCATGCTAATGTTTAAATACCCGAAAACTATCACGATGATTGAAGTCAGCCAGCACAATATAGCATAGGGAAAATACTGTACTACAGGAACTCCAATCGTTAGATAGACAAAGATACCACTACTGTTCCAGGGAATGAGAGGTCCTGTAAGGGTTCCACCGGCTTCCAAGGTACGTGTCAGATTTTTAAGCTTAAGCTTTTGATTTCTATAACACTCTTCAAACATCTGACCCGGCAGAATGACCGCCAGGTATGAATTAGCCGTAATCATGTATACCAACCGTAACTAAAGCCGCCCAAATTTCTTGTGCGACTAAGAGGTTGTAAATATACTCTGTCATAGTCAACATCCCCAATAATACCACGGTGAATTCTTCCGTCATGAGTACTGATTTCAACTGCTCTGCCTCTGTATTTGTTGCGTTGTATTGATCCAAAATTTTCCTTAATCCAGTTATGGCAAAAGCCGGCATGCGATGTCAAATGGCTTTGTATCGTACAAAAAACCGCGGCTACCGCCCCGGTTTTTTATTATCCCCTTAATTATATTCATGCCCCTAAAATCCTTTGTTTCCCATGGTGAGTTTTAAATAATTCAATCTACTCTATTGCATATTAATTTACTCTAACAACTGGACGGGCCTCAATATACCCTCTATACCCCATCGGAGCAAGTTGAAATCTCGGTGCTGCTTCAGGTGCCCAGTTATATCCGTAAATATTAGGGTCGAATTTTTCAATGTGCTCCCAAATTTCGCCGATAGCCTCCATAAAGTCATCGTCGTTATATGGTTCTCCTTGAAAGATCATCATCGTGCTTGGTGGCAAATCAATCAGCTCATATCCGTCGGGGACAGCATTGTTATAATCAAGCGGCAGTTCCACACCCTGCACATATTGGGAAGTACCATTCTTTATCAGGTCTTCCGGCAGCCACATTCCAATGGGTTCATAAATTGCTTCTTTAACACTTGTAAGCATCGGCCACACATCACAGCCGACTTCTTCACAGTATGCGAAATACTCTGTTGCTTTGATTCCTGGGCTCTGGCACTCTTCTCAGCGACGAACAAAGATAGATCGCAGACTGGGGGCCAACATCAATTTTATTAACATCATAGTAATGACTTTTCATTTCCTTTTCCCCGTGGCATACAAATCCAAAGTAATCTCCTCCTTCAGCCCATTCAATGAGATCCGTAAATAATCGACGCTTTTGGTTATAATCGTAGAAAAGGATCTGGTTACGGGAAAGCCTGCCGGCCTCAACATATATACTGTGACGCAATTCAGAACTTAACCCATGCAGAACAAAAGATGAGAGAACTAAGTCAAAACTTGCATCAGGAAAATCTAATCCCTTGGTGATATCCCCCTTCTCAAACTCAATGGATTTCCCCCGGGTGGACTTTCTGGCTGCTCTGAGCATGGATGAGGAGAAGTCCACCCCCACAGCTTGATAACCACGCTCGGCAAAACAATATGTAAAGGCACCTGTGCCGCACCCTATATCCAATACTCTACCACCGGGAGGAATATTCAAAAAGCCTGCGTACTTATTCAAAACAGAGCGATAATTCTTGACCTGCCAACGAAAGAATTTATTGTAAACAGGTGCAATCATATTAAATAATCGTGCATGTTTCTCTAATTCTTCCAAGGTTATCCTTTCCTTTCTAAACAATATGACTAAGCCAATATTCAGATTGTCAAAATTGCTTACAGTGCCCCTTCGCTTTCCCATCGCAGTATTATGGCAAATCAAAAGGAGATTAAAAAATAGAATAAACAAATTCTGGCCTGTATGTATTTCACAAAAACCTTCCGATATCATATAATAACATCGTGTGTGTTTAGTCTTACCAAAACCTTACAAACCGATAGTTTAAGTTTAACACTTTTTTGTACTAACCAGAAAATAACTTTAATGTATACTTTTCGTTCATATCAGTGCAACTATGGCAGCCGCCATGAATCAGAGGGAATTAAGGAGGTTCTTATGTATTTGCATTTCCGTTCTGAACTAGCAACATTAGGTCAGGAAATTGATCAACTATGGGCGCCAGAACTGCGTGGTGCCAGTGATTCGGCAACATTCTTTGCCGCCAAAGGAAAAGTTTTGGATATTCTAAACGTGTTATTCGGTGAAAAATCCAGAGAGTTTCGAGTTGTCAAACTAACCAATTCTCCAGCTACTGTCGTAAAAGTTATAAATTATGTCATACGCAGATCAGACATGAACTCACCTAGGAATAAGGTTGTTAACCTGTAATTATTCAACCTACAATTAGAAGCAGGCCTAAGCAAAACAAGATGAGAGGAAATCACCTCTCATCTTTTACATATGGGGATAAACTAGATTCTACAAACACGGAATACCCAAGAACTATCGCTGTCACAATGACTGGAATAAGCGTCAGCCATATCGGCGGTGTCGAATATGGTCTTGTTTAGTGGAAATCTCGTCTTGTTTAATAATAAATTCTCCTTTCTTGCTTTAATATCGTCTTCCCTATAACCTATCATTACTGCTCATATTTTTCCACCGCGGGTCTTTCATCACATGCACATAATCTCTTAGATCGGGTTTATATCAGCTCCACTGTAACATCTTCGCGCCTTTTTTCATGAAACACCATGCGCCACTCCACATGGTCCACCGGCTCAAAATGCAGTGCGGAGCAGGCTACATGGAGCTTGCCTTGGCCGCTGCCTCCGAAAATGATGGCACTCGGACCATCTGCGCCACCAATGATGCCGATGCAAATGCTGCCCGATGCCTGGGGCTCATTGGGATTGGTGAGCTTTTGCCGAGGTTGGTCGGATGGAATGCAATCAGTGACGGTGAATGCACCATCAGGCAGATCCGGCGCGAGCGTATAGCTCATCACAGTATAGTGCGTCGGGAACTCCTGATTTTGGTTGCCAAAATGCTCACGGAACATTTCTTTCCGCTCATATTCCCGCACGGTCAGCGTATGCTGTGCGCCAGTGGTCGGGTGTGTAAACTCGATACGCTCACCGAGCGCTGGTACATGGAAGTGCGGTCCTGAAATAGCGACAGGCTCCTGCATCAGGGTTACGCTAAGCGTCTTGATCTGAGGTTTGCGTTTCTTCGGCCAAGGAAAAGCAGAGCGCCAGATTACCCAGCCATAGGCAGGATCAAGGGCATAATGCTGGGTCACGCTCTTGGCCTCAAGGCCGTTGCCCTCTGGGAAACAGGGATTCCATGACACGCCGCAGCCATGAGAGCCTGAAAGGACAGTTCCGTTCAACACAACTTTCGGATTTATATTAATGGCCAGCGGATTTTCTGCGTGGATCTGCATCCGCTGTTCATCGGTAATGTCGGTTCCATCCGTCTCAATAGAGAGATTCCACTTGTCTACAAAGGAACGGATGCTCTCAGCTGGAACCTGTAGGCAAAAGTCCACGACCAAGCCTTTACTGCAGGTGTAAATTGCTGGGATATGCCAGACTTCATCATCCCAGACAAACTGCCTATCGAGACAAATTTCCTTGCCAGCTCTTTCACGTCCATGATGTCCCCAAAAGTTTCCGTTAAAGTAAACCTTCCATTCGGGTATCTTTGGCTCAACAGGAACCCACTCATAGTAATCTTCAGTATATTTGAGGCGACTGTAATCAAACTCGGCCTGAAGCTCCTTGATATAAGAAAAGGGCTGCTCCATAGGCGCGAGCAACAGCTTCTCCCGAATGGCATCCAGCACAACCTTCTGTTCACCGGTGAGAGGACTGTCCTGCAGGAAGGCGTCAAACTGCGCCTGATTCCAACAGTATACCTGCTCCAGTGCCGCAGCATCACCGCAAGCCAGCAGGAGCCGCAGGAAGTCCATAAAATCTCTTGCCACCGGATGCACATAGTTTCCCGGTGTATTCATCGGGCTGACCGTAAACACCATCTCGCCAAAGCCATACACGAAGCAATAGTGGATACCATCCACACCGGCCCAGCCGATCACTTTCGACCCCTTGGGCGTACAGAAGTAGTTGCTTTCACTCTCGCCACGCCCCAATCCAACGCAGGAGCCGTCAATATTCAGTTTTAGATATCTTTTATAAGTGGTTGCCATCAAGGCCTCGCATTCTATGTATTCGCTGACTAATCGGAATTAATCGCTATGTAGGGAGACACAAGGGAGACAGGAGACACAAGGGGACGGTTCTTCTGTGCCAATGTCTAAGCCTTTCGGACAAATGTGGAATGAAAAGCAGTAATCCTGCACGTTTACCCCGCTTTTTGCGATAACTTTTTTGTGGTATCCAGGTATCTCTGAAAATCATCTTTTTCGTGAAAAATATCCTGCTGGCCGATTCCACGTACTATAACATGGTAGATTCCTGTTTCACTCTTCTTTCTTGGCTTCCAGGGCATTCCTTCATGCCCCTTCTTCACTTTTCTCAAATTCTACCATGTATTTTAATTTGACACATGAGAACCGTCCCCCTGTGCCCTTGAAATTAGCATAGCAGCCAATAATGATTTCATTTTTCCAACTGTTTCCGTTCCAGGTAAAGGAGTATGTACAATTAACTTTAAGCCAGAATTATCAGAAACATCAAAATTACTGACTTCAAAATCTAATAATCCCGCAATGGGGTGGTTCAACTGCTTGGATTTTTCACTATTACTTTCAATTTCATGCAGAGGCCACCATAAGTTAAACTCTTCACTTTGCATTTTAAGCTCATCAATAAGTTGACCAAGCCAAGGATCTTCAACGTATCGCCCGCATGTTGAACGGAATCTACCCAATAAACCCTTTGCATGAAATTCCCAGTCAATAAATAATTGTTTATAACTATTATCTGTGAACATCGCCCAAACAATATTTCGTTGGCGAAGATTCATTTTGCTAAGATCACCAAGAACCAAACATGCTGATTCATTCCAGGCAATGACGTTCCACCGCTGATCCGTTACCAGAGATGGACAGAGTACTAGGCTATCCAGAACATGTTGAAGTATGGGACTTATAGTCCCCTGGTGTTCCGGTATATCCGCCGGAAGCGGCTGGTTTGCCAAAAGGTGAATATGGATGCGTTCTTGTTTATCAAGCTGTAACACTCTGGATAGGCTTTCTATGACCTGTGTAGAAACATGAATAGGCCGTCCCTGCTCAAGCCATGTATACCAAGTTAAACTTACACCGGCTAACTGTGCTACTTCTTCTCTTCTCAAGCCAGGAGTACGTCGACGATTTGCTGATGACAGCCCTACCTGTGACGGTAAAATTTTTGACCTGCGCGTTTTTAGAAAATCGCCCAGTTCTTTATATCGATATTCATCATTACTCAAAATATCTCAATCCTGTCTATTACTTTTTATACCAGTATAATTTCACTCCTATTAACATTATACGTTCTATATTATTATAATTCTGAAAAGACTTGTAAGGAAAACCATTATATTAACTGCAAAAGGTCTACAGATTAGAGGAGGATGTCTAATGGAAACAAAATCACTGAAACTTGTTTGTTTTTCTCCTACCGGTACCACTAAGTCAGTTATTCAAGGTATTGCGCAGGGTATCCATCGAGGCACTGTGGAGTTAATTGATATCACCAAACCGGATGCCAGAAAGCAGCGACTGCAGACATCGGAAAATGAATTACTTGTTGTTGCAGTGCCTGTTTATATGGGAAGAGTTCCTGCACTTGTAACAGAATGGCTATATGGGGTCAAAGCCCAGAATACACCTGCTGTATGTATCGTTGTGTATGGTAACCGGGCGTATGAAAATGCACTGTTTGAGCTTAAAAACATTCTTGTAAAATGTGGATGTAAACCGATCGCCGGGGCCGCATATATTGGAGAGCACTCCTTTTCAAGTTCCGAAACACCAACAGCCGAGGGGCGCCCTGATGCAAGTGACTTAAATCATGCAGAACTATTTGGGCATAAAATTAATGAAAAATTACTGTCTGTTTCATCAGTCGATCACATTTCTACAATAAATATACCCGGCAACTATCCCTATGGAGGAATTACTGAGCTATGGAGTGTTGATTTTATAGAGGTCAGTGATACGTGTACGCATTGCGGAATTTGTGCAGAAGTATGTCCTCTTGGTGCTATTGATTCAGAAAACAGCAATCTAATTGATACTGAAAAATGCATCACCTGTTGTGCCTGCATTAAAAACTGTCCGCAAAATGCCAGAACAATGAAAGCCGGCCCGGTCAAAGAAGCTGCAATGCGACTGAATAATCTGTATAGAGAGCGAAAGGAACCGGTCTTCTTTCTTTAAAATCGCAAACAGCGTCGATCGAACCGGGAACGACAGGTTATGAAATCACACCAATTTATAATCGATCAGTAATCGGATAAACCTCTAGCTTTCAGCATTTCTACAATATCATTAACGGTAACCACATTTGCAAACTCCTCATCAGTAATGGTTATCTCGAATTCATCCTCCAGATCTCCAATAATCATCGACATATCTATCGAATCCACAAATAAGTCTTCCCGCAAACGGCTCTCCAGGGTTATCTTTCTCTTCTTCTTTTGTAAAATATGATTTATTGTGAATAGTACTCTGTCTTCCATTTTTAGTCACACACCTTCCCTCAACGCTTATGTAATATTGTGTTAGCTGATTCAGAGACACAAGGAGACACAAGGGGACGGTTCTTCTGTGTCAATGTCTAAGCCTTTCGAACAATGTGGAATGGTAAGCCAGTGATCCTGCATATTTGCCGCAAACTTAATCCATCATTTCTTAAACGACTCAGTATTTTGTTTCGTGCATCTTGGTCCATCTTCTGTAAAGCCGTTACTGGTTTACCTTTCATTATTCCCTTGGTGATTTCATATGCTTCGCTTTCGCTGATTCGTTTGGTCTTATCGCAATCCAGGCAGTGGTCTTCGTTACCCTCTTCTGTGAATTTTTTAAGTCCTTCAATTGCTTTTTTCTTATCATTATGTACAATGCTTAAGATTAGACTGGTATCAGGAAATGTGGCCGTATTTCGATCCGCGTTGTAATAAGGAGTGCAACTGCTCCATTTATATTCCTCTGGTTTGCTGATGATGGATGCTTTGACGGGATTTTCGTGGATGTAGCGAATGACTGTTAGTAGGTATTCGTCGTCCTCCACGCATTCACTCTTAAATCGATCTTGAAACACGTGTCCAATTCTTTCGTATTTCCAGTTGTACCAGTATGCGTAACTTATACCCAAGCGTTTCATAAACACTGATATATCGCCATAGTCATCTCTTAGCAATAAATGAACGTGATTGGTCATCAAGCAATACCCTAGAACGCTTACCCCGCTTTCTAGCGATACCTTTTTTGTGGTATCCAGGTATCTCTGAAAATCATCTTCTTCGTGAAAAATATCCTGCTGACCGATTCCCCGTACTATAACATGGTAGATTCCTGTTTCACTCTTCTTTCTTGGCTTCCTGGGCATTCCTTCACGCCCCTTCTCCACTTTTCTCAAATTCTACCATGTAATCAAATTTGACACAAGAGAACCGTCCCCATGTGCCTTGGAATGATTATCTTGCCGATTTTTCTAATTTTTCTATAACAAATTGTCCATAATTTGTGTAGCCGCTTTCCTCATCCTTAAACATTTCCGGCTCCCATGTATCGTCAAACCAGCAAGCTACCCACCCAATATTCTTCTCATCCAGATAGTTGAGAAACGGAATTCCATAGGATTCTTTGTTTCCTACAAGATATTGCTGCTTGGTCTCATTTCGATTTTCATCAATAAAACCCCATTCAGTTACAATCACAGGTTTATATGCAGAAATATCACCAAACCAGCCCTCCCAGTTTGAACTGTTATGTGCCGGATATATATGCGAAGCATATGCTACATTATTATCCGGTATTGGCTTTTCTTTTACCCATGATAAATTCTGTGAATACTGAATTCCGCCCACAATTACCATCTGGCCGGCTCCCTGCTTGCGTATCAGCTCAACCAGATTTCGTGCACAGTTAAACCACTGCTCAGCATTGATAGAAGCTGGCTCGTTGCATATTTCAAAAATGACATTAGGAGAGTCCTTAAACCGGCTTGCTACTTTTGCCCAGAAATCTTCTGACAATTCCTTCGGATGAATGCCTATCTTCGGCATTTCATTACCTGAACCCGTAAGGATGTTTCCAATATAATGCAGGTCAATAATGGCATACATGTTTAATTCATTTGCCCATGATACGGCGGGAACAATGTAGTCTTCCAGATAATCAGCATTTTTTATCCATAAATCAGGGTGAACAGGAAATCTGATTACATTTGCACCTGCGCTTTTCATTCTTTCAAAAAAGGCTTTGTTCAGTCTGTTCTGATCGTTCAACACCATAAGATCAGGTGGCATAAGCCCTTTCAGAAGGATATTGGAATTCACGTCGTTCGTAATTCTATTTTCATACACCTTTAGCATGGTAGGAACGCTGCCAATTTGGGTACTCCCTCTATTAATGGGATAATCAGGCAGAGCTTCATACTGACTTGCTATAATTTCAGGTGTATCCTGCTCACTATTATTCAAAAAATGGTAGGAAATAATATAAGCTGCAATTGCAAAGCTGGAAACTACCATTACTACAGTTATAATAATATTAATACGTTTCTCTATTATCATCTCGTCTCCCATAATTCTCTGATTATCAGCAGTTAGTTTCTTCCCTTGTTATAAACATTATCGATACCTTTACCCTATTGACTCCACTTTTACCCAAAATCAGAATTCATCGCTTAGCTTAGGGGTAATCGTAAACCTACACTTCGGATAATTAGTACACCCCTTAAAGTCTCCATATTTACTCTTTCTCACGATTAATTCCTTACCACATTTAGGGTAACTATTAGCGCCAATTTGTTTCGCTACTTCAGCTTTCTTTTTATGTATTCCTTTAACATGCTAAATTCTGACTTGTTTATCACCTGGGTCACCCATGAGCGGAAAATCTGGCATCCTATTTCCAATAGCTCGTAAAACTGCAAAACACTTTCTATAGTCTGAATTCTTCATTATTCTGTAAAACCCTGCCAACAACTGTTCCTTTTTGCAATATTCTTTAATTTACACACACACTATTAGCACGGACCTTCTGCTTGATAGTCTATCTTGCATAGCTTACGCGTAAAGCTAACCCTCAGCTCAGACAATTTATGTGAAAAGGAGCGAAGCCTAAGATTCCTTAGTTTCGCTCCCTTTATTAATTATCCCCTCAATTGAAGCTCTCTTCGGTTCTATCTTCAGAACATCAACTGATAATACACAATCTTTTCCGCTTAACCCTAACACTAAGCCAAAAATTTAAGCTTTCTTCTGTAGGTCCCTGCCTCCAAGAGACACAAGGGAGGAGACACAAGGGGACGGTTCTTCTGTGTCAATATCTAAGCCTTTCGGACAATGTGGAATGGAAAGCCAGTAATCCTGCACCTTACTCCGCTTTCTAGCGATAACTTTTTTGTAGTATCCAGGTATCTCTGAAAATCATCTTCTTCGTGAAAAGTATCCTGCTGGCGATTCCACGTACTATAACATGGTAGAATCCTGTTACACTCTTCTTTCTTGGCTTCCTGGCAATCCTTCACGCCCCTTCTCCACTTTTCTCAAATTTTACTATGCATTCTAATTTGACACAAGAGAACCGTCCCCATGTGCCCCTCCCATGTGCCCCCCGTTACTTCTCTTAATGCATAGTAAAGCAAACCACCTAACTTTTCAGTTAAGTGGTTGCTTAGCATATTCAGCGCTAGATAGCTGTGTTCGCATGCTTCTTCTTAAGTTTTTATCTGGCTTAAATAAAAGTACTATGAGATTACGCTATTATTGTAGAATTTGCACTGCTTACAAGATTACGATTTCACCTTAGTTGAATCAGCAACTGGGACTTCAAATTTACGATTCCATCCCGTCATTACGGAGAAAATTAGCACCGCCAATAACGACCAGTTATATGGATTCATCATGGCTGACCAAATAGATGGCAATGGAAGGCTATAAGCTTGTGCTGCTGTAGACATGGCGCTATACCAAACGATAACAGCAATATGCCAAGGAACCGTAAAGAAAATCGAACATACTGCACAGTCCATTAAATTAGCCCTTCTTGCAGGAGCAAGATTAAACTTTTTGCCGATAGGTTTTACAAAACTTGGCCCTACAAGCAATTCAGCCGGTGCATTTGCTGCAATAGGAATAGAAGCCAAAATAGTTACTCCTATTATCGATAATTCTGCCTGTTTCACTGTTTTTGCGATTGTTTTTTCAGCAGATTTTAAGATCCGATCCATAACTCCGCTTTCTACTAACACCTGAGTTATCGCGAGCACAAGAAGCGCAAAAATTATTGCTCCTGTTACACCGGAAATCCCCTGTTCGATTAGACCTGTTGATTCTCCTCGTTTAGCAGGGATATGAAATAGGGTAGAGATTTGAACTTTACCAATCAATATGCCAAAGAAAGCCGCACTAATGTTACCCCAAATCAATGATTCTATGATATGTCTTCCGTTCAAAGCAAGGACTACAACAATTCCCAAACTAACTAACATCACAAGACCTAAGGGGTCAATTTTTGCAGCTATTTCTGGTAAGCTAGCCACAGTACCCCCGCCACCGAATATCAAAAGGATTATTGCCGAGATGGTAGCAGCTGCCATCGCAAGAGGAAAGCGACTACGAACAACATCTTTCATGGTGGCCTCTTGAGTATAAGCCGATACGATGGTTGTGTCCGATATAGGTGCTAAATTGTCACCAAAGGCAGCGCCTGCTAAAATACCAACACCCAACATAGCTGGATCAGCACCCAGGTATACTCCCGCTGGATACATTACTGGGATAAGAGATAGGACTGTACCTGTGCTTGAACCGGTTCCAAGCGCAAACAGGCACGCGGCTATAAATGCAATTAAAGTAAAAACTGATCCAGTCGCTCCGGCTTTCGTCCCGAACCATAGCAATCCTTCTACTAAACCACCAGCCACCATTAATTTACCAAAAACTCCTGCAAACAACCATGCAGTGATAATAACGATTCCATTTTTATCGCCTAATCCTCGGAGTACAGATTGACTATACTCGAACTTATTCTTCGCTAGCATTAACCCTGCGACAATGGCCAACCAACCACCAGCCCAGAAAGCTTGCGTTCCACCACGCTCTGCAACAGAAAGCCATATTAAGATGCCAATCAAAACAAATAGCGGAATTAAACCACCTAAAATCCCACCATACATATCAAGCTTTTTGCTTGTATCAAACTCGAAATCTTTATTTTTATCTGGTGCGGACATGTTTTCCCCTCCTAATCATCCTTTTTAAATAATTCACAAAATTCTTGGTAAGACTAATAAATTCAAAATTGGCCGTGTCGGATTTTGAATAAGAACTAGAATATATCCATAGATCGCCGCCTTTCAGTATTCCGCTTAGTTAATACCGACTTAGGACTTTAGTCTAATCAAACTTGAGGAGTTTGATTAGACTAAAAGAAATTTCGCTTAATATTATTCTGCTAGAATAGTTGGTTGATAGGCATACAAAGCTGGGGATCCACCAGTATGGATAAACAGCACATTATCATTCTTTTTAAAATAGCCTTTTCTGATCAACCCGATGAGTCCAGACATAGCTTTACCGGTGTATACAGGATCAAGTAATATCCCTTCGGTTCTTGCTAGGAGTTGTACCGCCTCAACCATTTCGGATGTCGGTATGGAGTAACCAGCACCCACATAATCATCGAGTACGTTAACTGCTTCCCGAGGGATTACACCATTGAACCCCACATGAGCCGCCGTTCTCTGCGCAAGATCAAAGATCATGTTTTCTTGGGCTTCTTTCGCAGCTCTAACACTTACCCCAATGATAGGAATATTACTGTTATTGCCAATTAATCCTACTAATAATCCACTATGGGTTCCACCACTACCACTTGTACTTAGGATATAATCCAGATTTAGTCCCATCTCAAAGGTTTGTTGCAATATTTCTTGAGCACAAGCAACATACCCGGTCGAGCCGATGACATTTGAGCCGCCGCCAGGAATAATATAGCCTTTTCTTCCCTCAGCAGCTAACTCTTCCTGAATTCCTTGCATAATTTCCATAAAATTGGAACCCAGGGGAACTACTTTAGTTGTTTCAACTCCCAGTAATCTGAAAAGAAAGTTATTACCACTGGCATCTGGACTATAACTGTCCTTGACTCTCTCTTCCAACACCAGCCTACACTTTAACCCTTCCTTCACGGCAGCTGCCAGCGTCAGTCGGCAATGATTGGACTGAACTGCTCCACAGGTAATTAACGTATCCGCACCTTGGGCTAAAGCGTCTGCTACCAAAAATTCCAATTTCCTAGTTTTATTACCACCTGATGTAAGACCCAACAGGTCATCCCTTTTGATATAAATATTAGGTCCACCAAGTGCTTTACTAAAATTAGGTAAGAACTCTAATGGGGTTTCTCCTTGGGTATATCGTCTCCGTGGAAATTTTGCTAGATTCATAATAATTCCCCTCTCATTTCTCTATAATTTCGTTTTCAAATTTAATTAGAACTTCACTTTGAACCTAATTATCCCAGATAGACAATAGCCTCTATTTCTACATGCCGTCTTTCGGTAGTCGTCAAACTTCCACCGCGGATCAGCAGGACAATCAGAGGATAAGTTCGTTCTCTATCTGAGAATATGTTTCTCTAATGGAGAATTTTATGCTTTGATTGTACCAAATGGTACTTTAACTGTCAATAAGCAAATTATTCATAGTTATTGTTACGAATAAAAAAACGAATGTACTCCTTTGGGAACAAGATTATTCCCGGCATGGTGGATCTATCTCAAAAATCAAACAACTAAAACAGTGAGTCGAAGTCCCAACTCGTGTCTGATTGCGACTGATCCAAGTGTGCTATAATAAAGGGGGGGAGTATCTGTCCAGTTGAAGATGCAAATTTTACACCTCTTCGGCATAGATCATGTAGAGATGATATCCGTTGGAATATAAAGTCTATTTGTTTTTTTGGAGGCGATTAATTAGCATGAATAGCGTAGAAAAAGTTCTATGGATATTAAATAGATTAGGTGATGAACCGTTTGAAATGACTCTGACCGAAATTGCTAATGAAATGAACACTGTAAAAAGTGGTGCCCACAAAATATTAAGTGTTATGACAAAACAAGGTTTTATCCTTCAAGAACCTGGAAGTAAAAAATACTCTATTGGACCTGCTGTGTATAGACTTGGTAATATTTATTCTAACCAAGTAGGTATCTGGGAAATAGCAAAACCCATTCTCATTCAAGTAGCAGAAATTACTCAGGAAACCGTTTCAATAGGCATCCGAGAAGGGGACACAGCTATTCTTGCTTATAAAATAGATTCTCCACTGCCAGTTCGTCATGTTGAGAATGTTGGTACGAAATTCCCCATGAATGCTAGTGCTATCGGAAAAGTATTAGCAGCATATCATAATTTTGATAGGGTAAAGGAACTACTAAATTCAATGACCTTCACAAAGCTAACACAAAGTACCTTAGTCAATCATGATGCTATTTTAGAAGAATATCGAATAATACGCAGACAAGGTTATGCCATAGGTGATGAGGAAAGATTTTTGGATTCCTTTGGAATAGCCGTACCTATAAAGGATAAAAATGGAAATGTATGGTCATGTATATCCATTACGGCACCAAAATCTCGGCTAACCCCAGATAAACTCAATAGCTGGATTTATTTGTTAAAAGATAAAGCTGAAATAATATCAAATTTTGTAATACAATCTTGCAACATATAACTACCCTCATATCATCAAAAAGTAAAAGATCGTAATCCACGGGTACAAAACCCTAAAGGATTACGATCTTTTTTCTATTAGAGGCACAGGGGGACGGTTCTTCCGTGTCAATGTCTAAGCCTTTCTGACAATGTGGAATGGAAAGTCAGTAATCCTGCACGCTTCCCCCGCTTTATAGCGATAACTTTTTTGTGGTATTCAGGTATCTCCGATAATCATCTTCTTCGTGAAAAATATCTTGCTGGCCAATTCCACGTACTATAACATGGTAGATTCCTGTTTCACTCTTCTTTCTTGGCTTCCAGGGCATTCCTTCATGCCCCTTCTCGCTTTTCTCAAATTCCACCACTCATTCTAATTTGACACAAGAGAACCGTCAACCGTCCCCGTGTGCCCCCTTTCATCTTGTTAATAATTGGATATACATACTCTTGAATTACATATGTTTGTCATAATAAATTCCAGAGAATATTTCTGAAAGCCAGATTCACATTATTGCGAAATCATATCATTGTCAAGAATAAATATGAAGCATACTTCGTGAATAATTCCCATGACACCGGGTAATTCACCATAGCAAGAATCCCAAAATACGACAGGAGGACGGGGTTGCTGACAACTTTTCGTTATTGTCAACAACCCCGTCCCCCTTCACTTCCCCTATCACTTTCTGTTGACATTTGTTATCTTTAGTGTTAGACACTCTCAACTTTCCAAAAATACTTATTGACTCTCACATGGTGTAAGGGTTTAGAATAAACTTGTAATTCGAATTACATAAAGAGTGCGGTGAAGATATGTTTAAGATAGGTGATTTTTCCAAGCTTACCCTTGTCTCTGTCAGAATGCTCAGGTATTACGATGAGTTAGGACTGCTTAAACCGGCTCAAGTAGACAGCTTCACAGGCTATCGATACTATTCGGCAAAGCAAATATCTAGCTTGAACAAGATTGTAAAGCTTAGAGATATGGGCTTTCTTATCGCTGAAATAGCGGAGATATTAGAAGCTAGCAACAATCATCAAAGACTTCTGCTTAAACTCGAAGAGAAACAAAAGCAGATCCAGCAGAACATATCCCACGAAAATGAGAAGCTTAATAAATTGGAACAAATGATTGTATCGATTGGAATGGAGAGTGTTAGTATGAACTACGAAGTTACTATAAAAACTAAACCTTCCTGCAAAGTGGTATCCCTACGAGAGATAATCCCTCAATATGACATGGAAGGTCAGCTCTGGATGAAGCTTGGAGGCTTCATGGAAGAGCAGAAATTGCCATGTATTCCTCCCGGATTCGCTATTTATCACGATATGGAGTATAAGGAATCCGATGTAGATGTAGAAGTAGCCATAGGTGTAGAGAATATCTTAGAAGATCAAGGTGTGTTCAAATTCAGAGAAACAGAAGCCGTTCCCAGTATGGCCTCCATGATGGTACCTGGACCTTTTGAAAACATTGCGCCCGCTTACAACGCTTTAGCCGAATGGGTGGAGAAAAATGAATATAAGATAGATGGTGCAGCTCGCCAGATCTGCCACAAAGGTCCCTGGAATGAAAACAGCTCTGAAAACTACCTTACCGAAGTCATGTTTCCTGTGCATAAGAGATAAAAATATCGGTGTTTTTATATGAAGAAACCACTACTTTAGGATAAACAAAGTAGTGGTTTTTAGCAATGAACTGTAATCCTCGCATTTATTGCACAAAATAGAGAGCTTATAAATCAACACGTAGCACTTCACCAAATACCTATATTTTTCCTTTACATTTAGTGGTAAACTATAATTGTTTCCATACAAAATTGTTGAGCTGCATAAGACAAGAAAGGAGCACACCATGACAGAGAGCAAAGGCATGGTAATCAGGCCGGAACAAGCTTCTGATTACAGAACTGTCGAAGAACTAACACGGGAGGCTTTTTGGAATGTCAATGTGCCCGGCTGCGACGAGCATTTTCTAGCTCATAGATTGCGCAGCCACGCAGATTTCATCCCGGAGCTTGATTTTGTGGCTGTATTCGGTGATAAGATTGCCGGCAACATCATGTACACCAAAGCCAAGATTGTTTCAGCGGACGGCATTGAACACCTCGTTCTCACCTTTGGCCCCTTAAGCATCCTGCCGGAACTGCAAAAACAAGGGATTGGTTTGGCACTTATCCGTCATTCCTTCAGCCAAGCACAGAGACACGGATATGAAGCAGTTCTGATTTATGGCGATCCTGAATACTATTACCGCTTTGGTTTTCGCCCTGCTGAAATGTTTGGAATCACCACGGGCGAAGGGCAATATCATCCCGCCCTCCAGGCTATGGAACTAAAAGAAGGTGCATTAACAGGGATAAGCGGTCGCTTTTTAGAAAGTCCGGCCTATCATCTGGACGAGAACCAGGCGGCGGCTTTCGACGTCACGTTCCCTCCCAAGGAAAAATTTATCACTGAGAGCCAGCGCAGATTTGCCAGGCTCGCCGGCCTTCCCGTACCGGAGAAGGAGGCGGACAAATGATTGAGTATATCATTACCTCGTCTTCAAAACCGCCGTTAGGCTACTTGTAGTTTGTTTAGGCACATAGCTATCCTACCACCAAACAACGGTTTTTTTATTTCCCCGTTGGGCGGCATAAGCTCAATTTTATAGATGTCTTTTCAAATAAATCATATCCACTAACTGTTGTCCATTTTCATACATAGGGTGGTCGTAATTGTCTATAAAAAAGTTTTTAACAATGTGTGATTTTTCAAATCCGCATTTCTCGTAGAAATGAAGTATCATAGGGCTATCGCCTGTTCCAACATATAACTCGTTACCAGATTTTTTGTAGTAATCAGCAATAAATGAGATTAGATGTTGTCCATATCCTTTCCGTTGATATTCAGGAACGGTAACAATATTCTTAATTTCATAAACGCCGGATTGCTCTTGTGTAACAATGCAAATCGCTTTAACATCATCATCACACAAGGCGAACATATCACCACGATACAAATATTTCTCTATCATACTTACCTGTTCATCTGCAATAAGTAGCAATTCCATGTACTTTGTTTTATCGCTATCAATAATTTTCACAATTTCCATTCGCTATTTTCCCTTTCCTTTTTCACATTATGGTTTTCTTAGGCAACCTGGGGGTATTTAAAATTACACAAATATATTGAAGAAAAAAGAAGTGCTGCGACGACTTAACATTTTATAAATCCTCACCGGTTATTAATAAATCTTTACGAAAAATATAATCTGTCTGTTCTTCTTGGCCCATATAAAATGGATGCTTACCTATGACATAAAAGCCCTGTTTTTTATCCATGACAGCCGGCGAATTCATAGGCCGGAAGGTTTCATCAAATGTCTTATAAGAAAGTTCACGCAGTAAGAAGAGATTATCTATAGCACATTGTTTCATTGTCATTTCTATTTCTTTGCATCCTGTTTCATACTCCATGATAGATAAGCTTGAAGAGCTTCATTGATTCCGGCAAATACAATCTGCCACCTCCCGCTCTAAAAGCCCCTTTCTGCTAACAAAGTAATCTAGAATCAGGCCCCCAATATTAATGAAATGATCCAAGGTATCCCTCTTAAATAAAGCAACTCCGACGCTGCTAGACCGGCAAGACTGAAATAATATACCCACCAGCTATCAGACTCAGCAAATTTGCAATAATAACATAAATCATGATGCGGCTCTTCTTATGTTCCTTAATAAAATAAGGAAAAGCGATTAGTTCAGCCACAAAGACAAAGAACTCTCCGAAGATTAAGGCGATCAACAAATAGCTGGGTATTAGTGAACCCCCGTTATTCAGCCAAAGATTCAGTGCCCCCTGGGTAACAAGGTTGATTGTTAGAAATACAAGCCAGCTTATCCTTTGCCGAAACCCCAACAGCCAAAAAACAACACCTTCAATTATGAGTGTCAGCAGTAACCTTATGGACACCAAAATCGCCTGGCGAAATGGATATTTCCCGGGTGTAAGCTCCTCTTGGGCTAAATCTAAAGTAAATACGTTATTATAATCCTGGAGGGGCGAATCTATGGCACATTCAAAACTCTCTCCCTTTGTGGCAACCTTAAACCTGTACTGGCCATCGGCCTGCATATCCCGGGAACGATATACGTAATATCCTTCCCAAGCAACCCTCCGAACGGACGCTTCTGTTTGATGCTCGTTAGAAACCATGACAATAGCAAGGTCATCCGGCGGATTTTTTACAAGAATTACCAGCGACGGCGGCTCGGCAGAATTTGCTGACGCTGTCACTGGCAAGGAAGACAACATTGCCATACTTAAAATCAAAACATATAAACAGCGTTTAATCTTCAATAAGCAGTTTTTACTCTCTTTATTCATAGCCAAGGCCCCTCATGAAGTTTCATGATTACTTTATAACCATAAAACTTTTCTCATCATCTGCCAGGGACATTTCTTGAATTTCCACATCACTAACAGAGGCTCTTTTTAAGGATTTTAAATAGTTAATCAGGAAGAGGATTTTCGCATCTTCCCCCTGTATTTCAGCTTCAACATTTTTATCTGCCCTATTTTTTACCCACCCTGTTAAGCCCAGCCTTTTCGCCAGTTCATAGGTTTCTAATCTAAACCCTACCTTCTGCACTCTCCCTGAAAATATGAGCTTATTCCTGACTATTGGAGATGGTTTAAATATAGGAAACTTAATATGATTGACTTGATTGACAACATAGCCGTCTCTTACTTTTTTCAAATAATCTATGAACCCCAAAATGTAACCCCCTCCCTTTAGGATAAAGAAATCCTCTCCAGTCAACGGACCAGGGCAATACAGCCAAATATGAAAATCACAATTCCTGACATCTTGTTGACCCATACTAATCTTTGTGAATTAAATCTCTTACCCAGATAATTAACCACAGTACTTAAAGTCAGCCACCATAACCCCGATCCGGCAAACACTCCTATCACCAAGATTAACGAAGAGTGATAGTCCCTTTGACTTGTCCCAACCCCTAATCCTGCCAAAACAGCAGCAAAGGAAATAATCGTCATGGGGTTTGTTATGGTCAGCAAAAAAGTTGAAAAGTAATTCCCGATCAGTCCTTGTTTCTTAGAAGCTATAGTCTCTTCGGATGGTTTGGTTAGAAAGGTCTTAAACCCTAAATAGCAAAGAAAAAGTCCCCCTATAAGCCGCAGCCAAGATTGTTGTCCAACTAAGAAACTTGCTATACTTGTCAAGCCAAAACCAGCAATCATACCATAGGCTGCATCTGCTGTAGCTGCGCCCATGCCAGAAACAAAGCCCGCCAGTCTTCCCTCGGCCAAGGTCCGTCTAATACAAAGAACTCCAATCGGGCCGACGGGAGCTGCAATAGAAAGCCCAATGATCACACCTTTAACGAAAATTCCCAAATCCACATCTGCAAATCCTTTCTTTATCGTCTCCTCCAAAATGTTGCTGTTCTCGGGACATTACTTTAATTAGTTCATCCATCTTCCGCAGCAATTCCTGATCGTTCTTTGTCTTATCCTTTAAAAATCTAGTGATGCTTACAAATAAAAAAATCGCGAGCCCTACTAAACCAATAAAAAACAATATTGAAAATAACTACATACCAGCCTGGTTTCATGGGGAAACTGCTCGGCAATAATTCCTTCCAAAAACTGCAAAACACTTTCTATAGTCTGAATTCTTCATTATTCTGTAAAACCCTGCCAACAACTGTTTCTTTTTACAATATTCTTTAAAACACACAGACTATTAGCACGGACCTTCTGCTTGATAGTCTATCTTGAATAGCTTACTCTGCATAAAGCCTTACACTTAACACAGACAATTTATGTGAAAAGGAGCGAAGCCTAAGATTCTGTTATGCTCCCATTATTAATTATTCGCTCAACCGAAACTCTCTCGGTTCTGCCTTCCTGGGCATTCCTTCACGCGCCTTCTCCCCTTTTCTCGAATTCTACCATTCTAATTTGACACAAGAGAACCGTCCCCCCGTGCCCTTGCCCCCGTGCCCTGGCGTTACCACACTTCTTTAAAAACTCTTAGCCAATTCTCACCTAATACTTTTTTAATGTTTTCATGGGAATAACCCCTTTTTAACATGGGCTCAACGATATTGCTTAACTTTGTGGGCGTTTCAATACCAACAGGCTGATTCCATGGTGGAGGTGGATATGCTTTAGGCGACCATCTTCCTTGCAAAACAAGATATAAATATATAATCCAAGCCTTTGGAAGGCTAGCTATACCTGCCATTCCCTGCCAATAATCAATTCCTAATGCAATATGATCTATCCCCACCAGTTTTATCATATAATCTGCATGGTCTAATAAGTCCTCGACTGTTGGCCTATCTTTTTTAGCTACGAATGGTGGAAAACCATTCAGTCCAATAACGCCGCCTTTTTTGGCAATCGCCTTTATTTGGTCATCCTTTAAATTACGGTCGGATTCACACAACTTATAGACGTTACTATGACTGCATACAGGGGGCTTCTTTAATACCTCAATAGCTTCCATGGTTGTTCTGTAACCAGTGTGAGTAACGTCAACGATAATTCCTACACGTTCCATCTCTTTAATAGCCTTTTCTCCAAAAGAACTAAGTCCTTTATCTACTTTTTCAGTGCAACCATAACCTACATAATTTTTAACATTATAGCAAAGCTGTACCATTCTTAATCCCATCTTATGAAATTCAGGTATCAACGTTATATCCTGACCAATCGGTTTTGTATTTTGAAAATGCATGATAATACCCAACTTATTTTCTGCTTTAGCTTTATATATATCCTCAACTGACTTTACATGAAGTAGAAGAGCTTCATTTGCTTCAATTTCCTGAATCCATTCTGACATCTTCTGTTTTGTTTTGATGGTATTTTCCTCCATTGCCACAGTAGGGCAAATAGCAGTAACCCCTCCATCCATCCATAATTTATATTTACCTTTCTCATCGGCCAATGGACAAGCAGCATCAATAACTATAGAATCCTCGTAAAGACTTTTATTCATATAATACCTCCTTTCATTTTTTATCAATTCCTAGACTCCCACTTCTGTCATGTTTTCATTTTGGCAGTTTACCTGCCGAAGACTTTCATTAAATGCCCATAACCTTCCTCATTACACGTCCCTTTAACCTTCTCAACGGTTTTAGGGACCTAATTATGAGACTCTCCATGTCGGTTGGATTTTTTGTTAGTAGCTCATACCCATTATCTGTGACTAATACTGTGTCAGAATGGCGAATACCACCTACTCCGTCAATGTATATACCGGGCTCAATGCTTATGAACATATTCTTCTCAAGTGTGTTTATACTACCCTCGGCTATCCATGGCCCTTCATGAGCACTCAGACCGAAGCCATGTCCTGTTCTATGAAGGAGGTTTTGACCGTATCCCGCTCTGGTTAAAAATTCTTTAACGGTCACATCAATTTCTCCGCAGTTCATACCAGGCCTTACCATTCTAAAGGCTAATTCCCTTGCTTTGTTCATAACTTCGTAGGCTTCTATTACCTGTTTAGTAGGTTTTTCAAGGAAAAATGTCCTTTCACATTCTGTAGAATATCCGTTGACTCTCATTAAAGTTAAGGCAATGTGCGGGCCTTCTTTCAAACGATCATCAACAGATGGTACACTATGGGGCTGGGCACTCATAGGTGCCGGCCACGCTCCGGCCAGAATATTCGTATTTAAAACGTCATACTCTATGTCCTTTATAATCTGCATTTGAACATTACGACCTTGAGAAAACAACTCTAACTCAGAAACTCCAAAATAGGCGGCCTTAATAACGGATGCTAGTGCTATATCTGCATAGTAAGCCGACTGCCTAAGCATATCGACTTCATGCTCAGATTTTATTAACCTGACTGTTTCTACAAATGGAAAGACTTTTACGTTATAAGACGAGAGTTTAACAGCAATTTCTTGAGTAAGTGTGGGTTCAACGCCTACGTTATTAAATCCCTTTAATAAATCTTGCAGTTTCTCGAACCACCCTGAACCCTCGGGTGCAGGATAATCCCAGTAACTATGAACCTCACCCACGTTAGGCGCCTCTGTCAAGTGTTCCCTTTCAAGTGCTGGAACAAGCAGAACTGAGGGTCCAGTATTTCTGAGAATGATAAAAAAGGGGCGCTCTAATGGTTTGAATGTTACGCCTGTCAGATAATATATGCTCTCTTCTGAAGAAACAATAAAACTTTCTAAACTATTATCTACAATTAGTTTTTGTACCTTCTTCATTCTTTGTACATATTCTTCCCTGCCGATTCGCACCCAATATCACAACCTTTCTTTCCTTTAAGCTAAGTCTTAAGCATAACGAACCTAGGGTTTGTGACTCGTTCTAACCGCTTAAATTTTCCAAAGTGTCGCGAATTAATGACCAATAATTAACATTAGTATTCTGTTTTTAATTCCATATTCCTCCATATAAATGTCCATCCCAAAAACTTCTTTAATGACTAAGTAAGCTCTCCCACGGAATTAAATAATTTAATCAACGAGTAAAAGAAACTAAACGGCAGCCAATTAGAACACCTTCGTCTATCAGCAAGGACTTAAAAACAACCTAAGAAAGGCAGTCAAAAAAAACTAGCAGTATTTTTTTATCTCTTCAACTTTACCCGTGTGACCCGGTTGCATATTTACAGTCCATGGGTATAATATTATAAAAGGACTGACGTGTCACAAGCACGCCAGTCCGGCAGGTTGTCTAACCAAACGGTTAGCCCGAATTAGAGGTTATAAGAAATAACCGCCATCCAGCCGGGGGCGGTTATTTTTCTTCATGATCATAACAATGAGTGTAGCAAATGCAATCATTAAATACATCGCCTCAACCATTGAGATCATCCTTCCACCCCCTTTCTAAAAGGGTGTGGCAAACCGTCCCACGACACCTGTTGCAGGTATTATAGCATAATCTTCCAGACAAAATGATGAAACTTATCCCTGACTATTCACAGGGTTCAGGCCGCTCATAATACGAGGTGGCCTGTTTTGTTTCTTTTAAACAACCATAGTGACTTTGAAAATCAGCCAAGCCCAGACAGGGAAAGGGGGAAGCAAAGGCTCCCTCTTTCTTGTAGACGTCTTGGGGTGTCACATGGCAACCCTCGAAAAACTCCCTGACCTTTACTTAAAATAAGCTGAACTCCCATGGGCTTTGAAGTATTCTTAACTCATTTTCTTAAAAGATCTGAACTGGATAATCCCCACCACCAAGACAGCCAAACCTAAGGCAAGGGGTAAAAGAAAGGGAAAGCGCTCTGTTAGGGGGAGCTTAGCCTCTTTGTACTGGGAGTTTACGCTGTAACTTTTTAAAAACAGGATCTGAAGGCTGTCTTCCCTGATTTTGCTCTGCAGGAAGACCTCCCGGGCATCATATGTGGGGAAGGCCATTTGCTCATTACCCCAGAATATCTTGAAGGGCCCATTATCCGCTTCGTCCTTGACCAGGAGGCGGACAGGTACCAGCCCTACCTGGGCCTGGGAAAACTTTACGGGCTGATTGTCATCATTCTGCAGGGTAACCCGTAGGTAGCGGGCCTGGGTAAGGGGGTGTTCCAAGGAAAGGCTCTCATCCCCCCGGTCTGTTCCTCTGTAGAGATAGCAGGAGGTGACCCTTCGCCACTGCCGGCCGTCATTGCTGGCTTCCAGGTAAGCCCGGCGGTAAAAACCCTTCTCCTCGGTGATGAGCTTCATGGTCCTGCTGTTTTGATTGGCGTATTTCAGGTCCAGGGTAAGGGTGGTGGTTTTTTCATTCTCCTCCTGGAGAATGGGAAAAGAACTATATTCAACCTCCAGGTTGTCTTTTTTCAAGCTCCTGTATCCAGCACCGAATACACTCAAATTCTCACCTTTGGGCTGGGCAAACTCGAACTTAAGAAAGGAATACTCCACTCCCCTCAATGAAAACTGGTTATTGCTGTCATTAATCCCGTAGAGGGTCTGGACCCCAATTTCCTGCCATTTCTTATTGTCATTGCTTCCCAAAATATGAGCCTTAACTAGGTATTCAGGTTTATCCAGCCTGATGGTAATTTCAGCCCCTTCGGCGGGGATATCCTTGATGGTAAAGCTGTATTGATCCGTACCCTGAATGCTACCTTTGTTGATGATTTCCAGGGGTATGAAGCTCTCCCTGGATTCCTGGGCCTCGAGCCTGGTATACCCTGTTTCGCGGCCCTCCTTGTTGAAAATCCGCAGATCCCGCACGGAGGCGTCCATCACGGAATTAGGTTCAGCCTCAATCTCCAGGATGAAAAAACCCGTGGAATTAGGGGAGCCGGGGCTTACTTCGCCCACATAGTGGAAATCCTCCGGACCTGCAGCCACTATAGTAGGCGAATAGAGCATCGGAATTAGAAATAGAATCAAGACCATCATCAGGACCAGGGTTATCGTTTTTCCGGCGGCCCGGCCTGTGCACCTCATTGTGATTCACCCCTGCCAAAGAGATTTTGCTTCTTCTGGTAAGCAAAGGAGATGCCAAGAAGGATTAAGCCTAAGATGATAAAAAGAACAATTCTATAAATGGTTGCTAAATGGGCCAAATCCATCAGGAAGGCTTTAATTATGGTGACGGACGTTAAACCTAAAGCGGCATATCTCATCCCCTTGATATTTCTTTTTAAGCCCCAGCTAAAGAGGACAATGGCATAAATCATCCATAAAAGGCTTAAGCTTAACTGTTCCGGAGAGAGGAAGTATTTGTAAGGGTGGAGTTGGAAAAAGTGCATGTTTTCAAAGGTCAAGAAAAAAAATATTAAGATAAGGGCCCATACTCCTACTCCTGTTTTCACGTAGTTCTCTTTCTCCAGGACCAGGCGGTTATAGAGGTAATAGATGGTTCCCGAGACAAAGACGGCCAAAAGAAGTGCAAAGGACGGCCAGTTCAGGAGGAAAACCTTGGCCATATACATTTGATAACCGCTGGCATTCCCTAGGGCCGCGATGCTCCCTAGGATCAGGACGGCCATACCACAGAAGCGGATTTCCGGAATTTTCAGCTTATATCCCATTAGGAACAGGCCCAGAGCTTCCCCTAGCCAGGAAATAGCTATGTAATTTTCATTTCTAGACCACGTGGGTATTGCCATATTGCCCAGGACCAGCACAATAATACCGACCAGGACCAGAAAACGGTTTTTCAATATACTTCCCAAAAAGAAAATCCCGCAGGCTTCCAGGACCCAGGCATAACCCACATATTTGTGACTTAACTGCAGATAGAAAGCCACGGTGATAAGTTTGATTGCTACGACAAAGAGGGTATAGACCTGCTTTTTATCTTCCTGGTTCAGCCGATAGGCCAGACGTCCGATATAGATGTAGGCCAGGGCCGTGACCAGAGCGTAAAAGCCCATGTAGTCTTTCATCATGGTACCCTGCAGGAAAATCCTGCTCCAGATAAAAAAGGTGGTGGCATTGAGGAAGATTAGGATGGTCTCGGCGGAATTAACCTGAGATTTGACTTTGATATTGTAGCCACTGGCAATAGCCAGATAAGCCAGGAAATTCACCACGACGAAGATAAATGTAGGCAGTATGAATTCATTCCTATACATTCCGACATACCAGACCAAAATCAGCAGCTGATTGAAGAAAAAGCTGATGAGACGGAAGGAATTCCAGCGCTTATATATGGATACACCCAAAATTCCCAAGGTGAGAATGCATAAGTAGCCGAAGAAAATCCAGGGCAGGGGAGTCCCCGTAGATATCAGTAGGGGGGCCCCGTAACCGCCGATAATGCCCAGGATGCCGATAGTCAGGGAGTCATGGCGGACGGCGGTAATGACTGCATTGGTCATAACTACGATGAGAAAAGCGAAAGCCCAGGCCGGTGAGATGAGATGATAAAAATTATAGGCGGCATAGACGGAGAAATATAGAGCCAGGCTCCCAGCCCCTATCAGTCCTTGGGAATAGATAACATATTTCTTCTTCAGCCTTTCCCCTGCGCCCAGCATGACCAGGCCCACCATAATACCTAGGACAATGCGCCCTGTGGGACCAATCCACTGGTTATCAAAGCTGTATTTCAGGAAATAAACCAGTCCCAGAATAACGGCTCCCGCCCCCAGGCGGTTGAACCAGGTCCTGCCTATTTCGAACTCAATATTCCCTTGTTCCCTGCCCATGCGCTCCGGTATAGCTTTCAGGTCTGATACTGACTCCGGTTTCACCTTCATCTGCACCTGTACCCCAGCATCTTCCCTTAAGGGTTTGGCCGGTATCTGGGTTTGGGGCGATTCTTTAACGACAGAAGGGGATGCAGGGGGTTCAATCCCCAGTTTGTTCTCGAGGGCTTCCAGCCTGTCCGCCAGAAGTCTCTGACTGTTGATGATTCCCTCCTGCTGGTGCCGCATTCTTTCCAGCATTTCCCTAGTCTTCTTGTTTAATCCAAGCATTTATTACCTCCACTAATCATATTTTTTTAAATCCTGGCTGATCTAATAGACTAAGAAATTAACACTAAGAATAAAGCAGGACAGTGGGTGTGCTAAGGACGATCTACAGAATATTATCCTTCAATAGCCATTTTCTGGTGTATTTTAACTATTCTATGTAGATTTAGACATACCTTCTATTTATATGTCTTTTTTTCAAACCTACTTAACTTAGGTCAGAATGCTATACCCTTTTTCCTTGCTAATTTGGTCCCGCAGCAGCCTCCAAAATACTTAAATTTTATGGTTATTGTGGGTTAAAAAAAATGCCCAAAAACTTTTTATAGTTTTTGGGCTTCTCAAAGATATATCAGTGCCCCACACAGAAAGGAGAGCTCCTTGCGCGGCTCCTCGAGGATCTGCTGCAGTTCCACATCGGTAACTGCTTGCTGGCATAATTCAGGAGTTTTTAGATTTGTTCCATATCTCTCCCCTCTTGAGCATCCTGTTTGAGAGTTTCTCTATCCATATAATACTCTCCACAATGAACTCTTCTCTTCCGTAGGGAGGGTTACGACCAGGTGGCCGCTGGATTTATCTCCTCTCGGATTGGGTTGTATTAATCGATAAATTTGTCCTGATAACGGGGGGCCATACTTTCAGCGTCTTTGCCATGTTTTCAACAACCATACTCGCCGTCTCCCTGTATTTTTCCTTCACCTCCGAATCCGTTCTGTCTAATGCGGTGAGCATTTTCAGCAGCTCATCGTAAGCTTTGATCATGTTATCGCGGTGAATAGTGAATTGTGCGTCGGCCGTCATGAGGGAGGATTTGGTTTCCGCGGTTTTGAGCTTTTTTTCCAGTTCGGCAATTTTCTTGGCGGACGGGACCTCTTCTTTGGTCGCCTCCAGTTCCCTTTGCTTTAACATGACTTTTTCCTGCTCGGCGGAGTATTTCGACTTATAATCGTTCACCCGTTGCTCCAAGCTTTGGGTCTGAGAGGTCAATTGGGCGAGTTCCCTGCTTTTTAAGATCAGGTCATTTTGGAGATCCTTTTTCTCCTGAATAGCCTGGTCTCTGTCCTTCACAGCCTGTTGCAATTCCACTCTGGTCATGCTCTCGACATCGTGTTTGGCGATAAACTCCTCCCGCTCCTCTTCCGGGATCCCCAGGAGGATGATTGCCTGGGTGTAGGTCAGATTCGTCACCGGTGACGAATCTGACAAGCTGTCAGTGTCGGGGGAGGCAAGCAGTTTCGTCCCGTACTCTTCACAGACCTGCATTAACCTATCGGCCGTTCGCTGAGAGTAACTGACCGATTCTTTCAACCACTTACCCCATTCTCCATAGGGAAGCAGATCCTTAGCCTCCTTCAGGCGACGGCCAATCTCGATAGCGCCGGCAAGGAGGATCTTCCCGGTCTGGTGTCTGATCGTGTTTATTTCAGCCGCGATCACAAGCGGCGTGCGATCTGAGATCAAATCCTTCATATATTTCCTGTCCTTTCTGTTACTTTATTCACAGAATATGGGGCCAGGCTTATGCGTGTGACAAACCTTATATAAATGGCTTGTCCCAGAATCGCGGGAACCCTACTTTTTTATAGTCGGCCTCAGACTGTACCTCCGGACAAGCAGGACCATAAAATAAACGGACGGGCTGAGTTCAAAGCGGCCTGTCAATAGGTCGGAAAGGATGTGAGGACGATGGCGGTAAGTACGACGTCTTTAAATTCAACGCTGATTGTAAAATACCAGACCGGGACCACACCCACCGGCGGCCCGGAACTCAAGCAGAAAAGTCTGAATTACCTGAAGGCTGATACCACCGAACAAGATGTTTATGATGTGGCGGCAGCTTTATTCAGTCTGGGACAGCATCCGGTAATAAACGTGCTCCTGAGGAAAAATTTTGAGCTGCTCAATGAGTAACCCTCCGGAAAATTTGCTGAAAAAGAGGTGGTACTATGGCCGTAACGACGAATAAAGTGGTAAGGTTAACGTTTACGACTGCCGGCGGCAAAACGTTTTCCATCATAAGTTGGTGTCTGGCACCGCACCTGAACAAGCAGAAGGTCCAGAAATCTTGTGGAACGAGAGTAAATATGTGACGTCACCAACGTTTAAAAGTGAAATCTGGATACCGGTTTTAAAATGCCGTTAAAGCTTAAGTAACTCTGGCACTTGTAATCTACCAGGTGTATTGGACTCCAAAGAGGATCACTGCCTGGAGTATGTCAGAATCCGCACTGGTGCGGATTCTGAGTTGCTGACGGAAGCATCAAGCGGTTGAGCAGGGCCTTGGCCTCCGTCAGACGCCTACCGATCTACGGCGTCGGCATGAGGCGCTTTTTTTACCATTAATTTATCTTATGTAACTTTGCCTAATCTTTAACTTGTGTCAAAGAACCGTCCCCTGTCGCCCTCAAAGGAATCCTTCGATGTGCTTGTCCGATAAAGGTGTGATAGCTCCGCCTTTATCCATAAACATGAACGTTTTTTGTCTCATAATTCCGGAAGAGTTAGAACCTGGGTCATAAAGTTTATAAGTTCTCCGAGAATGTATTTACTGAACCAGCAGTATACGGGAAAGACGAAACAATAATCGATGGGATATTTGATGGCTTAGCAATTGACTTACGGAACATATTCGACTAGGAAATATAAAGATAGCCCAGTAATTCATCGAATTGCCGAGCTATCTTTTCGCAATTCATTCTATATAATCTACGCCACTCCCCACCTGTCACTCTCCTGCACTTGGGGCAGATCATTAACGTTTGGAATGCTACTTTCGCAGGGAACCTTGACCTGAAGGGGGGAAATGGAATGAATGCTTATAATGATTAATTATTATCTACCAAGTCTTGACATTAAATTATATCTGTACTATATAATAGTGTTATGGTATTACAATGTTATATTAAAGTACTAATCTCCCAATCAAACGCGCAGGAAACGTAAAAAAAACTATCGAAAGAAGGAGTAAGAAGGATGAAAAAAAAGATTATTTCTCTAGTAACGATCGCTGTTTTATTAGCGACAATGATCACGGTTGTAGGATGCCGCAGGGAAGACCCTAAGCCAGCGGCGGAAGAGAGTAAAACGATAATCATTGGAGGCGCGTTGTGTGTGACAGGCATTCAAGCCCCGCTCGACGCCCCGGCCATTGAAGGCATCAAAGTGGCCATCGATGAGATCAACGCCAATGGCGGAATCAAAGGAAAAATGTTGGAGTTCCGCAACATGGACTCCAAATCCAATTCGGCAACAGCTGCCGAAGTAGCCAAGCAGCTCGTTGACCAAGGTGCGGTGGCTATCATTACCCCTTCGGACTATGACTTCGGCGGTCCGGCAGCTCGCGCTGCCCAGGCAGCAGGTATCGTTGGAATAAGTCCGTGTGCCTCTTCGCCGCTGTTCGGTAGCGCCATGCTTGGGGACAAGCAGTTCACGCTGTCCATGTGGAACACCACCATGGGCGCGGTCATCGCTGAAAAGGCCTACGTGAAGGATGGCTTGCGCACCGCCTATGTCGTCACCGACGATTTCATCGATTACACCAAGAGCCTTTCACGCTACTTTGTAGAGAGTTTCAAGAAGCTTGGCGGCACCGTTTTGCGTGAAGATATTTTCAGCCAGGGCAAAGTCGATACTGCTGCCCTGATTGCGCACTACAAATCCCTGCCGCAAAAACCGGACTTCATCTATATAAGCTCCTACATGCCCGACCTGGGTACGATCATCAAGGAATTCCGCACCGCCGGTATCGACTCTCCGATCTATGGCGGCGATGCTTATGACGACCCGTCGTTCTTCGCGCTGCTCGGCTCGGACTTTGGCAACAACGTTATCTGGGACTCCCACAGTTATAACAGTGAAGCAGCAGTGCCCGGATTTACCAAATATAACGAAGCTTACAAGAAATTATTCGGCAAGGATGTTGACGCCCCCTGGTCGATGGCGGGTTATGACGTCATAATGGTTCTCGCTGAGGCCATGCGCGAGGTTGGTACGAGTGGCGATCAAATGGCCAAGTATATGGAAAACACCACATTCAACCTGCTGACTGGGAAGCTGGATTGGTCGGATGCGGCTAGTGGTCATGAACCGAACAAGGCTGCTGCAGTGATTAAACTTGTAAACGGTAAGCCTGTCTTTCTTGAATGGGTAACACCCGCTTACCTGCCCAAACCGTGAGTGCAATACAGCGTTAGAGATAAAAGGCAAGCGTGTTCTATTAATAGAGCACGCTTGCCAGTGTTTGGAGAGTGAGATTATGGAAAGTAAATCTATCTTCGCCGTGAAAGCGCTGTGCAAGTCTTTCACCGGTCTGAAAGCTGTGGATGAAGTGAGCTTGCGCCTTGAGACCGGCGAGGTCCTTGGCTTAATTGGCCCGAATGGTTCAGGCAAGACGACATTGATCAATATCATGACCGGAATGCTTGCCAAGGACAGTGGACAGGTATCGATTGATCAGCATAACATTGGTGAAATGCCCGCATATCGGGTTCCTCTCTATGGTTTGGTTCGCACCTATCAGACCATCCGGCTTTTTAAAAACCTCAGCTGTCTCGAAAATGCGGTGATTGGCGCCATTGGCGTGGGTACTAAACGCCGTGAGGCCACACGCCTTGCAGCCGGGCTGTTAGAGGAGCTGGGACTGGGCGATAAGATTGACCTGCCCGCCCAGGGCTTGACATTTCGCGATCAGCGTTTGCTGGAGATTGCTCGCGCCTTGGCCGCGCAGCCGAAATTCCTGCTGCTCGACGAACCGGCTGCCGGACTGAACGAACCGGAAACAGATGAGCTTTTATCTTTGCTGAAGTCGATGCCGGACAGCAAGAAAATCGGCATCCTCATTGTTGATCATGACATGAGGTTAATCATGAGTCTCTGCAACCGCCTGCATGTGTTAAATTATGGCAAAACTATCGCCGAAGGTCTTCCCGAGGATGTACGCAAGAATCCGGAAGTAGTCAAGGCATATTTAGGGAGTGCTGCATCATGAGTAATTGTACAGAGAACGCCCCCATTCTGCAAATCTCGGATCTCTATGTTGCCTATGGTTCCATACTCGCCCTCCACGGGGTTTCCCTGGAAGTCCATAAAGGTGAATTGGTGAGCATCTGCGGTGTCAACGGCGCTGGAAAATCAACTGTTTTAAAAGCGATTTCGGGTGTGCTAAAGCCCCGGTCCGGCAGCATTCACTTTAAGGGTAAGGATGTCACGGGCTGGAAACCCGAACATCTCCATAAACTTGGCATGGCCCTGGTGCCGGAAGGGCGCGAGATCTTCCCCTCTCTCACGGTAGAAGAGAATCTGCGCCTTGGTGCCTTTGGACGCTATCAAGCCAAGCGCTTTGCCGCAGACCTGGAGGATTTCTTCACCCTCTTTCCCATCCTGAAAGAACGCTATCATCAGGCCGGCGGCCTGCTTTCCGGCGGCGAGCAACAGATGCTGGCCATCGCGCGCGGACTGATCTCACATCCCGACCTGCTGATGATGGATGAGCCATCACTGGGTCTTTCACCCAACCGCGTCGATCAAATCTTCGACCTCATCATTGAGCTCAAGTCCCGCGGCATAACCATCCTGCTGGTCGAGCAGAATGCTGGGCGGGCCCTCGCAATCGCCGACCGTGCTTATCTGTTTTCTAACGGAAGGATCGAATACGCCGGCCGGCCTCAGGACATGGCGGGCGACGTGGATATCACTTCGGTGTATCTCGGCGGCCAAAAAGGAGGCGATGTCGGATGAATGCACAGATCTTGCTCGAATTTGCCATCAACGTGTTAAGCATGGGGAGTCTCTACGCGCTCATAGCCTTGGGGCTGGTGTTTGTCTTTGGCATATGCAAATTGATCAACTTTGCCTATGGCGAATTCATTACTGTAAGCGCCTATACCCTGTATCTACTGGGTGTTTTTACCAGCCTACCTTGGCCTTTAGTTTTTCTGATCGGCATTCTTGCCAGCGTAGCCATCGGTTTTTTAAGTGAACTGGTCGCCTTCCGACCTTTCAGAGGACGTTCACTTGACGCCTTGTTGGTCACTTCGTTTGCGGTCAGCGTCATAATGCAACGCCTCTTTCAATTAGGGATCAGTCCGCGCTCCAAAGCCGTACCTATCCCCGCTTTTTTCAATATGAACGTCGAACTTCTCGGGGTGATCACGCCGTTGCGCAATTGCTTGATAATTGGCACCACGATTGTGCTGCTCATTGTCCTGGTGATCATCATGAAATATACCGTATTGGGCGTGGCGATGCGCGGTGCCTCCGAGAACTTTGTCACTGCTCGTCTGATGGGCGTACCGGCAAATCTTGTAATCTCGGTAGCTTTCATTATAAGCGGTTTTCTGGCCGGCGTAGTAGCCATCTTCTGGTCTGCGCGCACAGGATCTGTCGAACCCTTAATGGGTATGTCGCCCTTGCTGATTGGCTTTATCGCAGTCGTCATCGGTGGCATGCATTCACTGCCCGGCGCAGTGGTTGGCGGATTTGTCTACGCATTTGTCGCCAACATTCTCTCGCTCACACTACCTACCTCATTACTGTCCTTCCGCGATGCGTTTATGTTCGCCATCGTCATCGCATTTCTGGTGCTTAAACCCGAGGGACTGATGCGCGGCAACTACCAGGAGGAGCGTGTAGGATGAATATAAGAGATTTTATTGAGGACCTTGACTTTTCCCGCAAGTCTTCGACGGTCGTTTTCCTGATCGTCATCCTTATGGTCATCGGCTTCTTTATCTGGTGGCTGAACATACCGTTTATTGAGGACATATTTACCTTTGGCACCATTATGCTGATTATGGCTCTTGGTTTTCAGCTCTTTATGGGCAATTCCGGAATCCTGAACTGGAGTTACATCGGCTATGTCGGTATTGGCGCTTTTGCCTCGGCGATCTTCTCAATGACACCGGCGCTCAAAGCCCTGCAGATCCCCACGATGTATCCTTTTCTGATCGATCTGCATCTACCCTTCCCCCTGGCGCTCTTAGCTGGGGCATTGGTGGCAATGATAGCTGCAGCCATCGTCGCGTGGCCCTTGATGCGCCTTTCCGATTCGGTTGGAGCGATCACCCAGTTTGCCCTGCTCATCGTCATCAGTGTGCTGCTGTCTCAGTGGTCGCAAGTAACCAATGGTCCGAGAACCTTCACGCTGGGCGGGACGCGTCTGACCACCTTCTGGGTAGCGCTCGGAGTAGCGGTGCTTGTGATCATTGCGGTTTATTATTTCAAAGAATCCTCCCTCGGTCTGAAGCTGCGGGCAACCCGTGATGATCGTTATGCCGCCCGTTCCAGCGGTATCAATTTCGTCGCAGTGCGCTATTTTGGCTATGTGCTAAGCGCAGGTATCGGCGGCCTTGCCGGCGGTCTATATTCACACTACATCCTGTCGATCACCGCCTCCTCCTTTTATATGAACGAGCTTTTTCTGCTGCTCTCCATGCTTGTAATCGGCGGCTCGATGTCTGTCTCGGGAGCTTTTTTTGGGGCGCTTTTGGTAACTCTGCTCCGTCAGGGCCTGCGGCAGCTTGAGATGATCTTAAACAGGAGCGGCATTGAGGCATCGGGTTCGGCAGAAATCGTAGTCGCGGTGATTTTAATCGCATTTTTGATCTGGAAGGCGAACGGTATCACCGGCGGGAGAGAGCTGTCTTGGATAAGCATCAAGCGCAGATTGCGCATTGGTTCCGGAAACAGAGATAATATTCCTAAAAATTTGAAACAGGAGGAAAAGGCATGAAATCACTAAATCACGATCAGGTATTCTACGCCTTTGCGCCAACCCTAATGCCGCTTCTGACGGTGGCCCAGCATGAGCAGTTTTCGCTCAATACCCGTGATTGCTTTGCCAATCAGCTGCGCTCCGATGCGGACACCTTGGATAATCTGAATTGGGATGCGATCAATCCTGCAACCGGGCCGGTCGCGATCGAAGGCGTCAAGCCGGGAGATGTGGTTCGTATCGACATTAAGAAGCTGGAGATGATCGGCAAATCGGTCATGACCACGATTCCCGGCGCCGGTGCGATTAACGGCGTCACCGAGGCTTCAACCCGCGTGATGGACAACGACAATGGCGTGCTCTCCATATCGACGGTGAAAGGAGACCTGCATTTGCCGTTAAAACCGATGATTGGCGTGATCGGCCTGGCACCGATGGAAGGAAGCGTCCCCAATGGCACCCCAGGCAAGCATGGCGGCAATATGGATTGCAACTTGATCGGTGAGGGCGCCTCGCTCTACCTACACGCTGCTGTCGAGGGCGGGCTCTTTGGATGTGGCGATGTCCACGCCTTGATGGGTGACGGCGAGGTCTTGGTCTGCGGAGCCGAAACTCCGGCCCGCGTCACACTTTCGGCCACCGTAGTGGATTTGCCGCAATTGCCGACCCCTTTTGTCGAGACCGACGAACTATATGCAACCATTGCTTCAGCAAAAACCTCGGACGACGCGTTCAAGCAGGCAGTAGATAATATGTTCGACTTCTTGACAGGGATCGCTGGTTTGAGCCAAGGCGATGCTGGCCGTTTGATGAGCCTTGTGGGCAACTTGAGATTCTGTCAAGTGGTTGATCCGGAGATCACGATCCGCTTTGAGTTCCCGAAATCTGTACTTGCAAAGTTGGGTTTTACCGGAATTGGCGATGGCAAATCGAGTATCAAATAGCCTTTTTCGGACGCAAGAGAGTTTGCTTCCTCCGATGTGATTCGGTGATCTCCATCCCCATCCATCAATACAAAGGGGCGACCGTTTTGGTAAGACAATTCTAATTTCGTATTCTGAGTTTTTTTCCTTCCAGTACATTTGTGGGACTGAGTTTTCACATAACCCCGCGCTAGCCGTTTTCGAGCCTTCATAACTTTAATTAAGTGAAGTAAAATATTTATAACAAGACCGGGATGTTGCAACATCCCGGCTGTATAACTGGCCGCAGTGAGCGGCGATTATGTAAGAGCAAGGTGCCCGGCGAAGTGGACTACTTGCTCTTTTGCGTTCCTTTAACTACCAACACGATAAGTGTCGCAACCATTTGCATTAATATGCCTTGCTTATCCATCATTGGATTTTCGGGAATAGTACTGAATGCATTTTCAAGATCGATCATTCCAGTAACCGCCAAACATAGTGCATCTATAACATCGTCTAAACATTTCTTTAGCTTATTGTCATTGCTAACAAAGGTTCTTTTGTCTTATCGTAATAACGGCTTAATAGCTTTCATTTCAAGAATTTCACTCCGAGAGAGAAATCTAGAAGCATATATCATTTATCAAGCGAGTACTTTTGATATGCTGACTTATATCCTATTTTCCCCGAGAGATACAATTCTACTATTCGTATCATCTCTTCTACTGGTATTTTTCTCTGTTGTGACATAATTACCCCCAGACTGTACAGTTTTTTATTTCACTGTCCTGTCTGGGGGTAGCATACCATTCTATCTCTCAACCAACGCATTAAATATTTCATCATCAGATTCTAGAAGTACTCACCTCTTTGTTTCCAAGTAGCTAAAGCTTTCTCATTCATCCCATTGAAAGACCGTTTATTTTAGAATTACAATACTACTTTTACCCTAGTTTTTTTATTTCATAGATTTTGCAAGTGGTAAATCACCTGTTTTATTTCCATTATTGAATTTGAATAACTGTTAAAGAGGCATTTCTATACTCTGGGGTACCACTAGTAGCTGTTGGTCGAATAGAAATAATATCTCCAGCATTTAAAGTGAATTGAACTGTTATGCCTGTACGCAAGAAAAAAGTACCCGGAGCTGAACCAATAAATGCCGCAAATGATGGATCAAAGGGGCTTCCATTAATAATTAGTGAAAAATCTGCGCCCTCTCCAGAAGTCAGTATTACTTCCAAACTTGCGGATATCTCATATACGCCAGTATTAACTATTGTTATAGTATCAGTCACTGTACTAGGAATGGTGTTAAATGCAGGACCTGAAGAACCAAAATTAATGTTAGTACCTGCTACCACTGGAAAAGCTCCACCTCCACGTAATGAACCGAAAGCTATCAATCCTGTAGCTCCTGTTGCTCCTGTTGCTCCTGTGATTCCGCTGGGCCCTATTGGATCAAGTTCTGCAGGCACCAAGCGATGAGCCGCTACTAAATTTCCTGCAGCATCTTTTCCCCAGGCGGAGATCTCTATAGCATCAGAGCTGGTTATAAATTGAAATTCAAATTCATCAAACTGGGCGAAATATATTCTTTCTGCTACCTCCCCTGGAGCCATAACAAACAGCTCCGAAACATATAGTGTCTTCGTCGTCCCTGTCACGAAGAACCCTTCAATTTGAACCGTCGCAGCAATTGTGTCGTCATTAGTGATTTTTACCGTGAACGTGGATGTTGGTCTTACACCTCCAACTGGTGTGTTTTCAATTAATCCGGTAGTTAATAAAGCCATTGCCCAGTCTCCTTACCTTATTTTAATTCCTGTTAAAAAATTGTCACACTATAGGTTCATTTAAAATAATTACTTGGATTGGCCCGAACGTCATTTGGATTAATATATTTTACTTTACATGTCCTATTTTTGTTACACTATTTCTCTAGCTAGTCGTATATAACGGCGTAAACAAGTAAACCTGCTCATTCTTAATTTAGTTAAAAAAGTTGCACAGTACCTTTATGATCTTAGTACAACTATTTTTAGACACCCATGCCAACTTATGTTACTCCCCTATCTCCTCCACCCTCATCCCGCTCTTCAACTCAAAAACAAAATGCGTTGGTGTGAGAATTTCTATCTTCTCAACCAACGCTTAAATATTTCTTCGTTAACCTCTTCAAGCAGTGAATCTCTGCTGTTTATTGTCTCTAGGATTTCGTCAAACCTTTGCTTCACCCATCCTTCGATTACCTTATCAAGCTCCAACCTCTTCTTTCGTACTCCCCAGTTGATCAGATAGCTTTTGTACTCCTTATGCTTTGGGGCTCTACCACACCTAAATATTCATTACCATCAAACTATTCATTTTCATATTTTTAGGGGGGTCTTTTTCCCCAATTTTCCTATACAATTACGCAAAATACCCTTATACCCCTGCCCTGTATACCCCATATTCGCGTAAAAGTGTACCCCCCGGAGGTTGCTGCTGCGCTTTTGGTTCCCTATGGTAATGTAAGCTATCAGTTCATCCGAATTTGGTTTAAGTACCGTCTACAAAAACACGATCAGCATGCTTGGTCACTACCTTCTCTTCTGGTCTAGAATTTTCAGCGAGATTACCTTCGTGAATAATATCCTGCTGGCCGATTCCCCGTACTATAACATGGTAGATTCCTGTTTCACTCTTTTTTCTTGGCTTCCTGGGCATTCCTTCACGCCCCTTCTCCCCTTTTCTCAGATTCTACCGTTCATTTAAATTTGACACAAGAGAACCGTCCCCATGTGCCCCCTGTTGAACAGGTTCAAGCCTGGCGTGATGCCTGTATGCAGGCCAATGGTGGAGTTGCTCAGCAAGCCACACGTCTTCAAAAAGACTTACGTGAGAAGGATCGTGCGATTAAGGCTTTAGAACGAGAACTCCGACGTAAGGAAGCTGCTCTAGCGGAAACTGCCGCTTCCGACCAACCTCGGCAGAAGCGCGCCAATCCCAATGAGCCCCAGGCATCGGGCAGCATTTGCATCGGCATTAGGGTGCGGTGCCAGACACCAACTTATGAACTTATTGTTTAGCTTGTACGTAAGCGTCAATTATGACCCATGTTCAAACTCCTCAAGAATAATGAGAGAAGGCAATCAGTGACGGTGAATGCACCATCAGGCAGATCCGGCGCGAGCGTATAGCTCATCATAGTATAGTGCGTCGGGAACTCCTGATTTTGGCTGCCAAAATGCTCACGGGACATTTCTTTCCGCTCATACTCCTGCACGGTCAGCGTATGCTTTGCGCCTGTGGTCGGGTGTGTAAAATCGATACGCTTACCGAGCGCCAGCACTTGGAAATGCGGTCCTGAAATAGCGACAGGCTCCTGCATCAGGGTTACGCTGAGCGTCGTGATCTTCGGCTTACGTTTCTTCGTCCAAGGAAAAGCAGAGCGCCAGATTACCCAGCCATAGGCAGGATCAAGGGCATAATGCTGGGTCACGCTCTTGACCTCAAGGCCGTTGCCCTCTGGGAAGCAGGGATTCCATGACACGCCGCAGCCATGAGAGCCTGAAAGGACAGTTCCGTTCAACAAAACGTTCGGATTTATATTAATGGCCAGCGGATTTTCTGCGTGGATCTGCATCCGCTGTTCACCAGTAATGTCGGTTCCATCCTTCTCGATAGAGAAATTCCACTTGTCTACAAAGGAACGGATGCTCTCAGCTGGAACCTGTAGACAAAAATCCACGACCAAGCCTTTACTGCAGGCGTAAATCGCTGGGATATGCCAGACCTTATCGTCCCAGACAAACTGCCTATCGAGACAAATTTCCTTGCCAGCTCTTTCACGTCCATGATGTCCCCAAAAGTTGCCGTTAAAGTAAACCTTCCATTCGGGTATCTTCGGCTCAACAGGAACCCACTCATAGTAATCTTTAGTATATTTGAGGCGACTGTATTCAAACTCGGCCTGCAGATCCTTGATATAAGAAAAGGGCTCCTCCATAGGCGCCGAGCAACAGATTCTCCCGAATGGCATCCAGCACAACCTGCTGTTCACCGGTGAGAGGATTGTCCTGCAGGAAGGCGTCAAACTGCGCCTGATCCCAACAGTATACCTGCTCCAGTGCAGCAGCATCCCCGCAAGCCAGCAGGAGTCGCAGGAAGTCCATAAAATCTCTTGCCACCAGATTCACATAGTTTCCCGGAGTATTCATCGGGCTGACTGCAAACACCATCTCGCCAAAGCCATGCGCGAAGCAATAGTGGATACCATCCACACCGGCCCAGCCGATCACTTTCGACCTCTTGGGCGTGAAGAAGTCGTTGCTTCCACTCTCGCCACGCTCCAAGCCAACGCAGGAGCCGTCAATATTCAGTTTTAGATATCTTTTATAAGTGGTTGCCATCAATATATCTTCTGTGTGCTTGTATTCACTATCTGTTCTAACCTTACTATCGGTTCAACGCATTTCCATAAATTCGAATATCTGCCCTTCTATACTGATTATTTCATCTATGGGAATCGCTGTGCCATCGGTCATAACGACAACCCGTTCATATTCGTCTATCTTTTTAGCCGTACTGATAGCAGTAACATAGGCACCGCCATTCTTCTTCGCATCCGGCTGAAAGTAGGTAATTGCGATTTCGGGATACTCTTTAATCCGATCTGCTATGATTTGCAGCCTATCACTCAAAGCGTCTTTCATATATTCGTCCAATTTTACTCTCTCGTCAGTCAGTCTTGCGGTTTCTTTGATGGCGGCATCGTAGCCGGTCAGTGCGGCGAAAGGGGAAAACTGGGCTGCCCGGTCAATAGCAGTCATATGAGGGCGTGTCTTAGAGACATGGTGAGGTAGATTAATGATGTCGTCATATGTCCTCGTCATGCCTTGTGCCCTCCAATCTGCTTGTTTCGGTCTACAGTGGTAGCGCCTTCCTCGAGATTCATACCCTTTAGAATGGCGTTCTTGCCGTATTTCTTTTTTATTTCAAGCATTGCTTGCTGCATCTTTTTTTCTCGTGCAAGCACAGCTTCTTCATCTTCTTTTTTTGCTTGCTCAGCCGCGTAATTCGTAAAGAGATCAAGTTGTTCAAAGTTGCCCGTCTTTTGAACAGTTGCCTCATCAACGACATGATTCGCTGTGATGTTGACTCTTCTGATCAGAAGATTTTTGTCAACGATGCGTTCAAACAGATCTGTGACTGCATCCATGATTAGCTTTGTAGATGAGGTCTGTCTGCCAAGATTTACCGAACCATGCGCGGATTTCGGAAGGTTGCGTCCGTAGTGGTCAGTGGTGATTGCCCCGTGATATGATTTCTTTATCTCTGAATTTGTTAGATTATCGATATCATATCCGACCGTCAAAACAAGCTGGTCGCTCACAAGCCTTTTATCTACCAGATCAAGTACCAGCAGATCAGTCATTTCCCGTACGATCAGCTTCGCTTTGTCAAAAGTATAAGCATAGTGCAGTACCTGCCCCGATCCAATACTGTTTGTACTTGGCTTATACGCTTTAATATCGGCAATTGTGCATGGCTCCCACCCCCACGCATGGTCAATCAGCAGCTCAGCGTTGATGCCGAACAGCTTATACAGTAAATCCTCGTTGTAGTAATCGGTAGGTTTACCGAGAGAGCATCTTGCAATATCTCCCATTGTAAAGAGGCCTTTTTCCTCCAGCTTCTTGGCATATCCTTTTCCAACGCGCCAAAAGTCTGTTAGAGGCCGATGCGACCACAGGGAGCGACGGTAGCTCATTTCGTCCAGCTCGGCGATCCGCATACCGTTGTTATCAGCAGGTATGTGCTTTGCCTGAATATCCATAGCGATCTTGCTTAGATACAGGTTTGTGCCAATTCCCGCCGTTGCTGTAATGCCAGTTGTTCTGAGTACATCCAGAATCATTTTCGCGGCAAGCTCACGGGCTGAAAGATTGTAGGTATTCAGATAATCGGTGGCGTCAAGGAATACCTCATCAATGGAGTAGACATGAATATCTTCGGGCGCAATATACTTCAAATAGATATTGTAAATCTGCGTGCTGTACTCTATATAATACGCCATCCTCGGTAGAGCAACAATGTAGTCCAGCGAGAGACCCGGTGAGGATTTCAATTCAGTATCGTTGCAGGAAACGCCGGAAAAGGCTCGTCCGGGTGCTTTGCACAGCCGTGCTGCATTTGCTTCCTTCACCTTCTTTACGACTTCAAACAGCCTCGCCCTACCGGAAATGCCGTATCCTTTGAGGGAGGGAGAGACGGCGAGACAGATGGTTCTTTTTGTGCGGCTTGCATCAGCGACAACAAGGTTGGTGGTCAGCGGATCAAGCCCCCGTTCCACACATTCGACCGAAGCGTAGAAGGATTTCAAATCAATTGCGATATAGGTTCTGTTCTTCATGCTTATTCTCCGGTTGCCTACTACTTAAATACAAATTATCTGCTCGATAAATTTTTATTTATCTGTGCGTTATAAAATTATAAGAAATTCACTTTAATCGTTCATATACCCATTATTAGCCTGAGCTTTTCAGTTACTTCATTTATTTATTGAATTCATTAACTGGAAGAAGTATTCAGGTTTATGAGTCTTATTTAGGTTATACCATGAATGTAATGTATCTGGTGTAAATACATCTACTTTTTTCAGTACTTCCATCGCAAATTCCAGAGGAGCTACTCCTGATGCAGTAACTAAATTCGCATCGGATACCGCAGGTCCCAACTCATGAAACTTTTCTCCTTTATAATTAGGACATACCATATTAATATACTCTAAGTTATTACTTGTATGCTTTCTAAAATCTAGGTATCCCATATTCGCGAGGCCCTCAGTTGCACCACAAATTGCAGCAACAATAGTGCCAAGCTTTAAAGCTTGGCCAATTCTTTCCAAGATTGGTTGATGAATATCTTCTCTCCAAGTAGTCCCTCCTGGTAAAATTAAAAGATCTTTACTCTCAAGAGTACATTCATTAAGGGAAATATCTGGTTTTATGCTCAGTCCTCCCATGGTAGTAATAATTCCTTTATTAGCTCCCACTGTAATTACTTTTAGAGGTGCTAAATCCTTTTTGAAATATCTTCCTGAGTTTAGTTCAGCAATTAAATGTCCATATTCCCAGTCTGACATTGTATTAAATACATAAAGATAAACTTTTTTTGTTTGCATCCAATAACACTCCAATCACAATTGATATAGCCTATTATAAAATAACTTCCCTGACAGCTAACGTCAGGGAAGTTATCATACTTGATAAAATTTTATTAATTCCGACAGAACTTCAACAAGTCTTTTCTTAAGACTTATTGGCTCAATAACCTGAATAGATTTACCGTACGGTAAAAGTAAATAAGGTACATATGTATGTATCATATCTTTTTCAAGAAGAAATACTGCTTGATTTGAAGTCCGTTCTTGTAAATAATGTCCTAAAAACCAATGTTGGCAAATATCATCCAACGCCCTTGTATTACCATTAATAACTAAAGAAATAATCCCTTCCTTATCTTGTATAGTTGGAAGGAGGTTTTTCATAAAAAAGTCACGTGCTGAAAAGTTGACTGGCTGGCTAAACTTATTTGCGGTTAGCATTAGACTTTCAATTCGATCTACTCTAAAACTTCGAATATCATTCCTAAGATGACAAAGCCCAATCACATACCAGTTATTTTTCCAATAAATAATTCTGTACGGATCAACCAATCTATACTTTGATTTCTCTTCGCCACTTTTATGGTATTGAATTTTTACAGTGTATCCGTCAGCTACGGCCTTCTCCAACTCCCTCAAGAAAGGTTCCATGGAAAAGGAACTTAATCGACTTATTACTTCAAGACTGGTTAAATGTTGGTTTATCTTTGTTTCCTGCTCTTGATTTGAATATTTGCTTAGCTTTGAAATAGCTCTATTTAGTGCTTCACCACCATAATATCCGGCTTCTTCTGCAAAAACAGCAGCATGATAAAGTGAGGTTTGCTCTTCAAAATCAAAAAAAAGAGGAGCTTCAATAAAACTGTTCAATAAAGTATATCCACCGTTATGTCCTGGTTCTGAAATTATAGGTACGCCACTTGTTGAAAGTGTATCAATATAACGATACACAGTCCTTATATTCATCTCTAACTTTTCTGAAATTTGTTTTGCAGTAATTTTTTCACCTGAACTAAGCATCCATAGAATTGCTAGTATATTGTCAATTTTAGGCATATAATTCCACCTCTATATAACCCATCAACTGTTCCTTTCTGATAGCTTTCTATATAATGAGGCCCTAGACACATTTGTAATTTCACAAATGTGGTTACAGTCATACTTCCTTCTTTAATATAGCTTTACCGCATAATTCATTCCAGCATGATTTTTATGATATTTCTTTAATCGGCCTTTAAATTTTCCTTCTTTATTGGCCAGATCAATCCCTTAGGGAACGAACCATACAGCATTAATTGCAAAGAGCCAGTGCCTTAAACATAATTATCAATGCCATCAGTATCTGGAACACCTTACATCTAACAAAAGCAGTTGAATATCAAAAACGGTCAGGTAGTTTTAATGAAGAATTATTGCACCATATGTCACCTCTAGGTTTGGAACATATTAATTACTGGCATAGGAATTCTTTTTTTCACCCAATTAATGTGTTCTTTATTACTAGATAGTATCAGTAAAATTATTCCTGCGATTAACGTAAATAGCCATAAAGATAAGTTAAACCAATCAAGCATTACCTTCCCCCTAACTTATTGCTACGTTTTCCTCCAAATACATTATATTCCTGATGAGAATCCGATTTTTTTCGATTACTTTTTGATAATCTTCGATATTAGTTTAGCTAAAAGAATTATTGAAGATAGCATAATTAAAATAACGAAAATCATTTCCCATTCCCAAATACTAGTGTTAGTTGCAACAAAAATTGTTATCTCCGGTGCTACAATAGAAATCAAAAAGAAAAACGGAGCTAAAAAATAGCTCGCTGCTATTAATAATATGTTTGGAGATACAAAAAGAGAAACCAAAATAACTGATAACCAAATTATATGAATATATTTGTAAATTATTTTTATAACTAATCCCCTCCTGCAGTTGAATATCCCCTTATTACCTTACTTGTCGAGTAAGTCAGGAGCTCTCCGCTCCTTTCTTCCCTAACAACCGTACTTGTTCCTTTCAAAACATTCTCCCTGTATTTTTCCTTCGCCTCCGAATCCGTTCTGTCTAATGCGGTAAGCATTTTCAGCAGCTCATCGAAAGCTTTGATCATGTTATCGCGGTGAATAGTGAATTGTACGTCGGCCGTCATGAGGGAGGATTTAGTTTTCCGCGGTTTCGAGCTTTTTTTCCAGTTCGGCAATTTTCTTCGCGGACGGGACCTCTTCTTTGGCCGCCTCCAGTTCCCTTTGCTTTAACATGACTTTTTCCTGCTCGGCGGAGTATTTCGACTTATAATCGTTCACCTGTTGCTCCAAGCTTTGGGTCTGAGTGGTTAATTGGGCGAGTTCGCTGCTTTTCAAGATCAGGTCATTTTTTTCTCCTGAATAGCCTGATCTCTGCCTTCACAGCCTGTTGCAATTCCACCCTGGTCATGCTCTCGACATCGTGCTCGGCGATAAACTCCTCCCGCTCCTCTTCCGGGATCCCCAGAAGGATGAGTGCCTGGGTGTAGGTCAGATTCGTCACCGGTGACGAATCTGACAAGCCGTCACTGTCGGGGGAGGCAAGCAGTTTCGTCCCGTACTCTTCACAGACCTGCATTAACCTATCGGCCGTTCGCTGAGAGTAACTGACCGATTCTTTCAACCACTTACCCCATTCTCAATAGGGAAGCAGATCCTTAGCCTCCTTCAGGCGCCGGCCAATCTTCAACGGCGCCGGCAAGGAGGATCTTCCCGGTTTGGTATCTGATCGTGTTTATTTCAGCCGCGATCACAAGCGGCGTGCGATCTGCGATCAAATCCTTCATATATTACCTGTCCTTTCTGTTACTTTATTCACAGAATATGGGGCCAGGCTTATGCGTGTGACAAACCTTATATAAATGGCTTGTCCCAGAATCGCGGGAACCCTACTTTTTTATAGGTCGGCCTCAGACTGTAACCTCCGGACAAGCAGGACCATAAAATAAACGGACGGGCTGAATTCAAAGGGGCCGGTCAATAGGTCGGAAAGGATGTGAGGACGATAGCGGTAAGTACGACGTCTTTAAATTCAACGCTGATTGTAAAATACCAGACCGGGACCACGCCCACCGGCGGCCCGGAACTCAAGCAGAAGAGCCTGAATTACCTGAAGGCCGATACCACCGAACAGGACGTTTATGATGTGGCGGCAGCTTTATTCAGTCTGGGACAGCATCCGGTAATAAACGTGCTCCTGAGGAAAGATTTTGAGCTGCTTATTGTGTAAATGATAATGTAAAAGTGTTGATAAATCAGGAATTACAATATTTTTCCGACTTGCTCTGGAGAATCTAATGTTTGATAAAAATCTCGCAACATTTTATTCCCTCCAATTGTTGCAATAACGCGAACTATACTTTGATGGTAATCCTACAGTTCAGTTCTTTTCTCAACATTAACTCCGTATTGTTCAAATATTTCTATTAACTTTTCAGCTTTATCTTTAAAACCATTGCTACTATGGACGCTAATACCATCCACGGATGTGTATTCATAGCTTAAATAACGGAAACCACCCCTAGGACCTACATGCACAATTACGTTTCGAGCACTCCTTAATTCTTCTATCTGCTTTTCTTGATGCAAAGCTACTACCTCTTCAAGGTACTCTTTGTCGATAATTTCAACGGAATCCATAAAACATCGAGTGTTGCAATTTTAGGAAAGCATACACCAACAAATCTGTCTGAGCCGCGACTCCAACTCCCGTATTGCCCAATAGTATATCCTTCAACACCAGGCAACAATCCATGTGCATATTTGGATAGATCTGCAATAAGTTTGACTTTAATTCGTTTTTTCATCTTCCAACCTCCTGCAGAATATGTATACCTTCATCATCAATCCCCCAATATTTTCGTTGATGTTATTTCACGGCATTACTACTTTCCCATCCAACTCCTTGATCCGACCACTTTTAAGTAGTACCTCATAGGCCTGTTGCAGAGATGTTTGAATTCGCTCCCCGGAGCGGGCAAATCCGTATTCCCGCGCTGTGGCTTGGAATAAACTATCCCTCATGATACCGTAACTGTTTGACACAATCACCAACATAGCTTCGGCAAGCTCGTCTTGGCTGATATAAATAATTGGCCTTGTGTTGCCTGCAGCTTTTGGGATAATCTTTGTATATCCAGCAGGATATAAGAAGTCACCTTTTCTAATTACCTCCTGCAATGAACTCAGAGCATAATCAACCTCTCTGCGGACTTTTACAGTAGCTTTTTCGTTGCCAAAAAGCGGCGCTACTTTTTTGCAAAGCAACTCATAATGAAGTGGATATTCATTCTTCACAGCAGCATTGATACAGTCTCCTAAATTCAAATAACCATACGAATCGTGGGGCAGTTCACCAAAGTTTGTATCCCCCTGCTGCTCAAAGGCGTAGGGATTGATGTTATCTTCCGGGTTAGAATCTTTGTCGTCTATTCTTAAAAAAGTATCATCTTCAACTATTGGCGGGGTAAGCTGGAAATAGTCATCCATTTTTTCTACATCTCCGCTGATTGCATTTTCAACAGCTTCAATGAGTTTCTGACCCTCTGTGATGGGGTCCTTGATCCAATCGGTTGACCAAATGCGGTAGATTTTCCATCCCATATCTTCCAGCACGGCCTGACGAAGACGGTCACGCTCGCGAGCTGTTCTTGCAGAGTGATACGCCGCACCATCGCATTCAATACCGATAACATACCGCCCGTATTTAGACGGGTGTTTCACCGCCATATCGATGCGATAGCCCGAACAACCGACCTGGGTGCCGAGATTGTATCCTTTCCTGTCCAGGAAGTTATAAACCGCTGCCTCAAAGGGGGAATCATGTTCGGCAATATCACTCTCTGTTGTTTCTCCTAGGATGACGGAGGGACCGTTTATGGCAAAGTCTATATAAGACCGCAACAGTTTCGGTCCCTCAGAACTGATGCGCTCAGTATCGATGTCTGTGGGCAGAATTGAACCTACCAGTTTCACATTGTGCTTTGCGCGGGTGATAGCAACATTCAGACGTCGCTCTCCACCAACTTTGCTCAGCGGTCCGAAATTCATGGCGAACTTACCAGTAGCATCCTTGGCATAACCAATGCTAAAAATAATGGTATCGCGTTCATCACCTTGCACATTTTCCAAGTTCTTCACAAAAAAGGCTTCTTCATTGTCTTCATTAAAGAACGTCTCAAGGCGATGATTTTCCTTTCTCATCTGCCTAAGAATGGTATCTATTGCCTGTTGCTGCACTTCTCCAAATGTAATGACACCGAGTGAACGATTAGGAAACCTTTTGAAATGCTCAATAATAAGCTCTGCAACACGCTTAGCCTCAATAACATTACCCTTTTTGCCACCACGATCGTAGAATCCCTCAGCGACATGGACATATTCCACTCCATTGTCAGGGAGTTTATCAGCATTAGCCGGGAAAGTAATAAGATTGTTTTTGTAGATTTTTGCATTTGAGAAGGCAATCAAATGCTCGTGTCTACTTCGGTAATGCCAAAGCAAGGTGCGCTCAGTAAGTAATCCAGCCTCATCCAAAATGGACTCGTAAGCATTGGTGTCATCGTATTCGTCATCGGAATCATCGTTATCAAAATCGGTATCGGACGTGGATGCATTGAAGAAATTCGTGGGCGGGAGCTGTTTGCTGTCTCCCGCGATAATGACCTGCTTCCCCCTTGAGATAGCACCGATAGCATTCTCGGTACAGACCTGCGATGCCTCGTCAAAGATGATGGTGTCAAAATTATAGCTTTCCGCTTCAAGGAACAAACTTACAGACAGCGGGGACATCATTAAACAAGGTTTGAGAGTCAAAAGCAAGTTAGGAATTGCCCGGAATAGTTTACGAATGGGCATTATGCGGCGCTGTTTGCTCAACTCTCGTTTGAGAATATTAAGTTCGTCTACTCCAGACGTCACCCTATCAAATGATGGCAGTGCATCAATAAGCTTTTTCTTGATTCTCGCTTTGGCAATATCAAACTGGAGCTTGTCAAGATAGACAAATTCATCAATCGTTCTTTCCTGAACACGACGTCGAAAATTAAGTACAGCGGGATACTTCGGTAGGATAGCATCTAGCCACAGGCGGTAAAAGCGCTTTTTGAACATGGGAATAATATATTCTACTTTGATATTGAGTTGAACGATTTGCTCAATATAATCGCCTAAACCCTCGTTAATGCAATTTGTGCGGGCGTTACGGAAGTCGATCCATTCCTCCAGCAAAGAAAGACTGCTAAGTCCTTTTTGAACTCTATCATAAAGGGCAGGCATTGAAATGCCCTTAATTTCCTCCTTGTTTTCAAAAAGTTTCAGATACCACGTAAACTCTATGTCTAAATCCATTATAGAGTTGGACAAATCAGCAAGACATTTGGAACATATAGAAATTTTGACACCGTCTGTGCAAACATATTCAATAAACTGTTTGCTGATATTATACTTGCCACACAGATTTCTGAAATCCCTGGCCCAATTCAATGATTTTAAAGCGCTATCCCAATCGGTTGATACACCGCTGTAAAGATAATCAAAATGTTCTCTGAGCTCAGCATCAGAGCTCTCAACGGTCTGTATAAGCTCAAGCAACTGAGCCAACTTTTCTTTGCTTTGGTTTATGTAAGCGAATGCTTTGAGCAATTTAGATAGTGCCTCAAAATCGGTCTTTTCTCCGGCAAAATTGTCGCCGAAATATTTTTTGATTATTGGCTCATTCTCAGTAACCCAAAGGTTATTCTCTTCAACCGACCTAAGTGCAATCAGCGTGTTGACCATTTCTTCATCGCTGACCTTTTTTACAACCTGTTTGTATAGACCCTGTATAGTTCTTTTATCTGCCTTATACTGGCTGTTAAAGATTTTGAAAAAAGATGTGTATTTGGTCTTAAATCTGGACAGCATCTGCTTAGAATCAACACTGAATATTTCCCTCTCGAATTTGGACAATAGCTGACTACGCATTTCCAAAATATTGTTTACATGCTGGTAAGTCTCTTTAAAAACTGATTGTGCTTTTTCATACTTACCGCCTTGCCAAACTGAGTAACAATAATTCTCGGATACCGTGTTATTTAGTTTTTCAATCTGTGTTGTTATTTGAACTAAAGAAGATAACTGCGCTGGAGCAGAAAGCAAAATGCTTGGATCGTTAGCCGCCAGTTCTGCAAAGATATTGGAGAGTTCTTTTTGTTTATATTGATAAGACCGTTGAAGTTCATTAAATCTGTCAATTTCACTCCATAGCGGTGTAATGTCATCTCCGATAACCCAAGCCATTGGAGCTTTTGGCGATTTTGCTGCCACAGTTAGTAAATCGCATATTTCGGCAATACCGGTATAAGATGAGGGAAACGTCAAAGCTAAATCAGAAGAAATTCGATCGCAAATATCTGATGTCCTTTTGATCTTTGGTAATATTTTGGGTAAAATAGCGCCGATATCGTGACTTAGCTCGTTGGTAACTCCCGGTATATTAGCATCATTCCACGGACTAGCCTTATAATCGTCACTCATCTTGCCTATAGTCGCGGCAAACTGTGTCAGTAAGTTGACATATCGGTTAAACTTTTTCGGTGTTGTGTCAGCAACATCGGAAATATCAAAAACAATATTCTCGTAGCTTTCGAGATTCGCCAAATAACCATTCACTTGATAAATGCTCTTGCCGAGCGGCTCAACCACTTCAAAAATCTGCTTTGCATATTCATTGAGTTTTTCCTTATCTTCTTGTAGCAAATCGAGCTTTTGAAAAGCCTCATCGCTCAGATTCGCCTTATGCTTTGACAAATTAAGCACGATAGAGAGCTGTTCCAAGATTTCTTTTTTGTTGGCCTTATAACTATGAAGCGTCAGACAAAAGTCCGCAAGCCCAGCAGCGGTTAGTCTTTTGCGCACCACTTCAAGAGCAGCCATCTTTTCAGAGACAAACAGCACTTTCTTGCTGGATGCAAGACATTCGGCAATAATATTGGTGATGGTTTGGCTTTTGCCTGTGCCCGGAGGCCCTTGTAAGACAAAACTAACGCCTTTTTTGGACAACATAACTGCGTCCTGCTGACTGGAGTCGGCATCTACCACTTGGAACAGGTCAACTGGCACTGTTTTCGCATCGTGATCGTAATTGTTAATATCTTCGTAGGTGCACTCAATGGCAGAGACATCACCTGTGAGCGCACGCACCACAAGGTTACTCATAATTTTATCCTTATTTATCTCCAAATCTCTGTACATGTTAATTTTGAGGAATGACAAAAGGGACAGCCCGATATCGTAAGTAACTTCCCACTTGTTGTTTTTGACTAAGGCATCAATTTCATTAAGATAGTTTTCAAGGCTGCCATCGGGGTCAAATTCAGGCAATTCAATTCCGAAATCATTTGATAGTTTGTAGAGCAAGGTCGGATTTATAGTGATTTCATCTTCATGCAGTCCCATTACAAACGGAGAAGTGATGGATTCCAATGTCAGCGTTACTGGCACCAACACGATGGGCGATAAGAAATACTGTTCAGAAATTGAACCTTCACGCCAGCGTAGAAAGCCAAAAGAAAGATAGAGAATATTGACACCCTGTTCTTCCATGGCAGTTTTTGCTTTTTCTCTTAAACTTCGCAGGGTTTTTTGTTGTTCCTTAATAGATTGATTAGTTACAACGGATTCTTCGAAAACCTCATTATCGTCATTTTCAAAGAGCTGATACTGCTCGTCATCATAATAGGGGAACTTAAGCGGCGTTTCTTCCACGACAAAGCTCTTCCACAATTCAAATATCGTGGGCTTTTTGATGCGTAGGCTTGATCGCTTTGTATCACGATAATTAAGCAAACGATTCCGTTTGCTTAAGTCGAGAAGTTTGTTTTTCCAAGCTTCAAGTTTTTGGTCTATCTGTACCATTAAGATTTATCACCCTCAACCAAATTCATTACATCTCCAACTTCGACCCACGTACGAAATATACTTTGATAAGTACATCCATATGCCGTTTAATAATCAAAGCAGTATCAAATATATATTCTTTAGGGATATGCATTATAATGCCAAACACAAGAACCTATCAAACCTAATCTGCATATTTCTTAGTGAGGTAATGTAATTATCCCTTTTCTTGCCTTCCTCTAAACTCAGAGATTTTCATTAGCTAGCCTTTCAAGGCATCTGATGACTCTAATCCTGAAACATCATTCATTCATACTATTCTCCTAAACACAAAAAAATATCAATAGAACTTCCAGTTATTAGCCTTTCCCGAAGTTAAAGCTCCTCAAAGTATATAGATAACTGAAATTATAATATTATCATCTTTATAAGCAAACTTAACCACATACTGCACGAGTTTTATGAAAGGGGACACAAGGGGACGGTTCTTCTGTGTCAACGTCTAAGCCTTTCGGACAATGGGGAATGAAAAGCCAGTAATCCTGCTGGCGATTCCACATACTATGAAAGCGAAAGTAGCCATATGTAAAACTGTCAGAATCCATGATTATGGCTATTTGTTCTCAAAGTAAAGCTCCGGTAAAACAATTCTAACCTCGTGCTCTGTGTTTTCTTTCTGCCAGTAGACAATGAATCTTATTTTAGCTGTTTTCGGCACATAATTCTTTTGCCTCATCGACTCTATTTGTTTTACAAATCGGTTGGAGAATTTGACAACTACCCGGCCCTTGGAATTATAGCAACCTTTCCCGTCAAAAGAAAGGAACTCCCCGCTATTCAGATCCTTAATCAAATGCCGGTAGTATAGGAAAAAATCCAACTGAACATCCCGATGGGATAATTGCATAACCAATTCTTGGGGTGGAAGATAGGTTTGAGTATCAACAACCACTTGCATATCCTCGGCTTCAATGGAATCCAAATAGTTCCCGTTATCGTAAAGAGTAAGATTTTGTTTGGCCCTAGTCATGGCAACATAAAGCTGGCGTTTTGCCTCGTTTGTTCCAGGGTTAAATAAGTCCAGCATCAGAAAGACATTGTCAAACTCTCGGCCTTTAGCCTTATGAATGGTTGACACAAAGATCGTTTCCATATTTTCCCCAATGAAATCTTCCAGCACGGATTCGCGGATAAAGATCTCCAGGTCAGATTTATACTTATACTTCGGATTCGCTGCCTCAAAATCTTTGATAAGATTAAGACAACTTTCTAAATTCAAGCTGCTGCTAAACCTCTCTGCCAGTCTCCCCTTGGCATTTTCCCAAAGATCGTCATGGATGATATAGACATCCTCAGCCAAATTGAGGCGGCTCAGAAAATACCGGATTTCCAAAAGGTTATATAGATTAAACCCTTCATTGGACTGAATCAGCTTGGCCTGCCTTCCGTTCTTCATGAGCAGTCCTGCAATCTGTAAAGCTTCTTCATTCCTCTTAGCCAAAACACAGGTGCTTCCGATAAGCCCTTCCGCGAGGATGTCCTTGACTAACGGAGTAATCAAATGACGACTTCGATAGCGGACCCGTTTAATTTTCCCATTGTCACTCTTTACAGCCATAATGGGCGTGTGCTTTAACCGGTTCGGAATGCGCATTAAAAACTGGTTGGTGAAATCGACGAGATTGCGCTTGCTCCTGTAGTTTTCAACCAGTTCAACCATCACCGCGTCTGGTCCCGTAATCAGGGTCTCCATATATTTGGAACTTGCGCCCCTGAATTCAAAAATATTCTGGTCATCATCACCAACGGCAATGATCCGCATCCCGTCGTTCTGTTCCATCAAAGCCTTGACCAAGGCAAATTCGTTGGCATCCATGTCCTGGGCTTCATCAATGACCAAGACCGTTTTCGTAATCCTGCCCGGTTCAACTTGTCCGTTCTTGATCCGCTTAATCGTTTCCTGAATGATATCCCCTGACTTTTCCAGGGATCCAACTCTTCCCAATAAGTCAAAGCAGTAGGAATGAAAGGTTTTGATCTCAATGAAGCTGGCGGCATTGCCGATCAGCTTTAATAGACGCTTCTTGAATTCCGTAGCAGCCGATCTTGAAAATGTCACCATCAGCAATTGCTCATGCTTGACATCTTCCATTAACAGCAGGGACGCCAACTTATGTACCAGAATCCGCGTCTTACCGCTTCCTGGTCCGGCGGCGACGACAATGGTTTTTGATTCCTTATCATTAATGATTTTTAGTTGGGTCGGTGATAATTCGCCAAACAGCTGTTTGAACTTTGAGGGTGTAATGTTTCGTTTGATTTCGTCCTGACGGCTGCCCGGAAAATATTTATGCAGAAAGGACGTGTAATTCAACTTGAAATAATCATCCACAAATTGAAGAGCCTCTTGATAATTCCTGATCATTTTCCGGGCATATTCTCCAACAATATGAATTTGCTGGACTTTATTCTGGTAATACTGTTCCAGTCTCTGGTAATCCTCTACTTTGTAACGCTTTTTGTTGTCCTTCTCCAGACGCTCAATTGTCAGCGCATTATAAACCACCATAAAGCCGCCCTCTATCTTCAAGGCTTCGATTCTGGAAAGATAGAAAATTGCGTCCTCGATCTCTTCCGTCGTCGCGCTAGTCCGAAAGAGAGTGGATCGATTGGAATATTTCTCTTTCAATTCCAAAACAGAAAATGCAACCGGCACTTCCTCCTGACTGCTTTCATCCGTATCTGAGTCAGCTTTGCGTAGATCATAAAGAACATCCAAAATAAATTGGGCGATATCATTCCGTTTTTCCAGCTTTGCTGTTAAGGTTTCCGGATCAAAAAGCGCAAGAACGGCAATATGGTTTTTAGAATGGGGTGTGGTCTGTCGTTTGATCCAATTTTTGATCGCCCAAAGATTTAGGATGGTTTTGATCTTATTGGGTGAGACATCTTCACAGGCCGACGCTTCAGCCTGCTCATTCAGCTCCTTGAGGTGAATAATTTTTTCCTCATCACTAATTATGGTTAGCAGAAATCTTTCGATTTGCCCATAGGTCTTCAGGATACTCAGAGAATTTTTCTTGCTTTCCTTTTTCTTGATAAAGGCATTCAGGTCTTTAGAATCTGCTAAAATCTTTTCATCCCGTAAAAGATTAACAATCTGGATGACTTCCTCTTTCTCAATGCCCAAATGATCGGAAATATAATCGATCCTTGCTTCCGCGACTTCATCATCGGAGCGTCCTTTGCTTTTACTGGAGATCAGTTTCTTAATGATCCTTGTGGCCTGTTCCTTTTGCTTACCCCTAAAACGACTGGAACTGGAAATCTTCTGAACGGCCTCTTCTGCATTTTTGGCTAAAATACCGTCCGCGTAGAGTCTTGGGCTATTCTGACCTCTTTTCAGATAGCCTGCGTTTTCCAAGGCAGCAATCGCCGTGGTCACTCTGGTTCCAATGTCCCTGATACTATCATCCCAACCGGCCTTTCGGGCAATCTCTAATGTGGATTGGGATGCCTGTTTCCGTGTTTTGGTGATATCCTTAACAGCCTTCCAGACCTGTTGGATTTCCTGGATACTGAGCTTGGTCTGATTCAACATCACAAAATGCTTACTCAGATCATCGTCATTAAACAGCACAAAACAGTCGGCCGAAATAGTTTCGTCCCGTCCTGCTCTTCCTGCTTCCTGAATGTAATTTTCCAGGGAATCGGAGATGTCGTAATGAATTACCAAACCAACATCTTTCTTATCCACCCCCATGCCAAAAGCAGAGGTGGCTACCATGATCTGAATCTCTCCTCGCATAAAGACGTCCTGATTTTCGGTTTTCTCCTGCTTGTCCATCTGACCATGGTAGGCTCTGGCCTGATAACCGTCTTGGGTTAATCGTTGCGCCAGTACTTCTGCTTTTCGGGTACGTGAAACATAAATGATCGTTGGACAATTCTTTTCTTCGATCATACTCCTAAGGGTATTGTACTTTTCCTCCTCATCATGCTTCTCGAACACTTGATACTGAAGATTGCTTCTGGAGGCATTGGAACTAAAGACTTCTAAATCCAGGGATAACTTTTCCTTGAAATAATCCCGGATATCTTCTATCACCTTCTGCTTGGCTGTCGCCGTGAAACAAGAAACTGGAATCCCTTCCTGAAGACTTTTGTTTACCTGAAAGCTTTTGATAAAGTCCCCAATATATAAATAGTCCACCCGGAAATCCTGACCCCATGAAGAAAAACAGTGTGCTTCATCGATGACGAAACGGACCACATTTCTCCCTAGAAGCAAACGTTCAATGGTCTTGGAACGCAATGATTCCGGCGATATATAAAGAATAGAGGCTGAACCATTTTCTACTCTTTCTAAGGCTTTGGCTCTTTCTATCGGGTCCAGCAACCCATTAATCGTCACAGCATCAGTGATATTCAATTTTTCCAGGTTATCCACCTGGTCTTTCATCAGGGACTGCAAAGGGGAGATGACCACTGTCAGCCCCTTGTTGTTGATCCCGCTCATTAAGGCCGGCACTTGAAAGGTAATGGACTTCCCGCCACCGGTAGGAAAGATGGCCAAAAGAGATTTGTTGTCAACTGCGGCTTGGACAGCATTCTTCTGTAAAGGTTCCCCTACATAGGTTCGATAATCATCAAAGCCGAAGAAACGTTTCAGCCCTTGATGAACGTCATGCGCCTGATCGCAATACGCACAGCCTGTCAGGCACGGGCTGCTTCTTAATAAAAACATGATCCGTTCTACTGCCGGATAGCTTTTCAAAACCCAGGGCGGTGTAATGGAATATCGGTTATCAGTATTGATCAGCGCCAGGCAGTAGGACAGTTCGACGGGATGTTCTACTATTATCTTGGTCAGATCACTGTCTTCACAGATTTGGGAATGAAACTTTTCACGAATTACTTTTTCGAGATTGATATTATCTGCTTGATAGCCAAGGAAATGAAAGAAGGCGAAAAACTCCTTTTGGTCTCTCAAGAGCTGATAATAGATCTGTTTTAAATCGGCATCTGTCTGCTGAAAAGCTGCAATCTCATCAAAGAAAAGGTCTTTTGCTTTGATGGAATCATTCAGCGGATTGTTGGTGTCTTCTGTTTGCAGCTTATCGTCCTTGAGCAATTTATGATAAGGTTTAGCTGGGAAAAGAAGCGGAGAAAGAAACAACGTATCAATTATATTTGCATCCTCAAGGCCAGCATCAATGAGTGCATTTCTAATGTATTTTAAATCATGATTAAAGATATTGTGACCGCAAACATATTCCGACCCATAGAGAAACTTGGCGAAGTCAACCATAGAATTGGAGTGAAATGAACTGCCAACGCCCTTGACACCGCCGATATCAAGTATTTTTCCACTTTTCGGTTCAATTTCGGTATCGATAAAGACGATGGGTTTCAGGTTCATTTCCTCCTTTCAAAAAAATTTGAAGTAACTCATTCAAACCTTACATTGATTATTTGCCGGATTCCATTGTATTTCTGTACCCAACGGGTGTAGAAGTCTTGAATTACTGAGAATCGTAGTATCAGACGATGTTATCTCGATAAAGGGACATCGTTAAACTCGTATCTTACTTTTTCGTCAAATCTTTTCAATATTCCTTCTAGGAATTCCAAATCTTTGAAAATACACGACAACTTGATTCAAATACACTTCTAACTGAACCTACTATCGTTTTTTTCCAGTTCATTTTAGCCGACACCTTTTAATAAAATTCCACACCCAGTAACAACACGGTCTTGGCATACTCCTACGTCTGGAATAGTGAGGTTTAGAAAATTTTTCTTCCAAGCGAAAGTAGTCTTGTTTGAATAGCGCCCATGTTTCTACAATACTTTGATGATAACTCTCTCAGAGGAACCCCCGCATCAAAGTCCCTAATCAATTGACTATCCTCTTCTGGCGTCCAGGGATTAAGATGAAGATTAATACCCTGAATTTGATTTATTGTATTGTCTTCTGACTCTATTTTACCTAGCTTTCTTAAGCGTGACTGTATTGCGCCTACTGTTCTGGAATGCTTTTCTGACAATTCCTTTATTGTTCTACCTGTGTCAAATTCTTTAGCCAAATCTTCATCTTCCGAAATAGTCCAGGCTTTGCCAGCACTTGGTGGGAGTCGGCTGTTTCTTTTTTCTTTAGACTCCAAAAACTCTAAACCTTTGATTGCAAGAAACAGCGCTCTCACGGTGTCAGGGTCTGAAAAGGACCCTCTATTTGCAATACCTCCCCAGTTTGGGGATCAACTCCATTTGCCAAAGCTGAAACAATCTTAATTGCACTCCCTACATCCACAACCCTATCTCCCTTTATGTGTTTTGATTTGTGATCAAATGTCTTAAGTCTTTTCCGTCCAAAACAAGATCTGAATCACTCTCACTCACTATCATTGCCATCGCTTATACAATCTTAACAATCTGGTTCGAAGTCTTTAAAATTTCCATGGGCATCTTTTCGTCGAGCTTATAGGTGATGCTGATGGGGGCGGAACCTTGGTGGGAGACATATTTGGCCAGGCCTAGCAACCGGTAAACTTCAGTGTTGCCGTAGGCGTCTGAGCGTTCTTTACGGACAAATAGGAGCACTCGTGATCCGTTTTCCCGCATGGTGATATAGCGCTGACCAGTTGGGCTAATGTCTGAGGTACGACTTTGAGATTGCCAGTGAAAGAGTTCTTCATTAATCGCGTAATCCTCATATCTTGTAGACTCTTTATAGTGTTTTTCGGACTTATTGAGTGTGACAAAAAAAACGTCCAAGTTATGACCGCTGAAATACTTGACACCTTCTCTGAAAACTTTCACTGAATTGATGGAATTCTCACCAACGGCTGCAAATACGTGGAGTGTTGAATAGGACGCATGCAGTTCAAGTGGGATGTCAGCTTCTATCGCTACTTGTTTAGGCAAATGGTCAATCTGTTCTAAGTTGTAACTTACCACATCTTGAATCTCTTCAATTATCTCGTGAGTAAACTCATAAACCCCGAGCATAAACTCTTGAATGGTTCCATGCCATTCCGTGTTGAAAAGAGTATAGTAAAACTGCGTTGCAAGACGAATATCTCGTTCCCTAACCAGTTCAAACGGACCATTAAAATAGTTCTGGATAAACTGCAAAAGCTCAACAGCATTAAGCTTAGCCACCCTAACCAACGCTCCTTTTAGAGACTTAATGCTAGCGAGCGGACTTCTAGAATCCATGACATAAGGCTGATTTACTAGTTCTGTGAAGGTAGTAAAACGGTAAACCTCAAGCGGCTCAAGATCGTAGCGTTTTAAAAAGTTAAGAAAAGTGCACTCCAGAACGTTATTCATCCTAAAGTCTGTCATTAACTGCTGCAATTTTCTTCTATTAATATACGCCGATTCAACGTTCTTTAAGATTCGTTCTTTAGCCAGTCTTTCCAGGTGGATGTGGCAATTATTCGGTAAAGTAGTAAAGCCCTCGTTTATCTCCGTAACAAGGGAACCGCGGGTACGGCCGATGAGACTTTGGAATTTCATACGATAGTCATACTGCATATGCGCCTGTCCTATAAAGTCGAGAACGGTGAGAACTTCCTTATCCGGATGAAGCCGCAGACCTCTACCCAACTGTTGGATAAAGACCGTAGCAGATTCAGTGGGTCTCAAGAACAAGACCACGTTGATTTCTGGAATATCGACGCCTTCGTTATAAAGATCCACGACAAAGATGACCCTAATTTCGCCTTTGAGTAGCTTGCCTTGAACTATCTGCCTTTCTTCCTTGGAAGAATCGGCATCCAAATGCATCGCAGGGATACCACGCTCATTAAATACTTGGCTCATATAACGAGCATGGTCCTTAGTGACACAAAATCCAAGCGCCCTCATCTTGGCAGTCGAAATGACATATTGATCAATCGCCTTTAAAATCCCGCTATTACGCTGCTCGTTGCCAATGTATTTTATACCGAGTTCTGCAAGATCATAGTGCCCACTTTGCCATTTAATTTGACTTAAATCCGTCTCATCTGAGACTCCAAAATAATGAAAAGGGCATAGCAAGTTCCGATCAATGGCTTCTCTTAGCCTTATTTCATAGGCAATCCGATTATTAAAGTCCGCTAGAATATCCACACCATCCATCCGCTCTGGCGTCGCAGTAAGCCCCAATAAAATCTGGGGCGTAAAATGCTCAAGAACCTTACGATAAGAACCAGCGGCGCCGTGGTGCGATTCGTCTAAAACTATGTAATCAAAGTGTTCCTGCTCAAATTTCAAATACTGTCCACTACTATTAAGGGTCTGAATCGAAGCAAAAACATGCTGATAATCTTGAGGTTGATACCCACCTACCCAGAGCTCACCAAAATTCGCATCCCTAAGAACACCTCTAAAAGCTGACAAACTTTGTTTTAATATTTCCTCTCTATGCGCCAAGAACAAAACCTTCGCCCCTGGCTTTTCCTTATAAAACTGCTTGAAATCAAAGGCCGCAACAACTGTTTTCCCAGTACCCGTAGCCGCTACAATCAAGTTCCGATACGACCCATAAACCTCACGTTCAATTTGCAAACGATCTAAAATTGTCTGCTGATAGGCATAGGGAATAATATCGAAATAGTACTGTGGATTATCTGCATCTTGTTTATTTGACTCTTCCTCCAGTGCTACTTTGAGTCTTTTCACATCCTCAAGCTTTTTCGGATCAAAGCTTTGAAACTCCCCAATATTCCAGTATGTTTCAAAAGTGATGCGGTATTTTTGAATCAGTTCGACTGAGGAATATTCAGATACCTTAAGATTCCACTCAGTCCCCTCACTAAGTGCCGCCTTTGAAAGATTAGATGAGCCAATATAAGCCGTACTGAAACCCGATTCCCTATGAAAATAGTAAGCCTTTGCATGAAGCCGAGTACTGTTTGTGTCATATGAAATCCGCACCTCTGTATTTGGAAGCTGTGCCAATAGTTGCACCGCCTTAAAATCCGTAGCGCCCATATAGCTTGTGGTAATAACGCGTAACCTTTTGGTTTTCGTATGTTCTACTAAATCATCATAAATCAGCCTTAGACCGCTATACTTGATGAATGACACCAACAAATCAATCCGATCTGCCGATGGGATTTCTCGCTTTAGCTCCATATAAACCTTCGGTTCATGATCTCCACCGGTAAACAAACTACTTCTAGCAACAGAAGACACCGGCATAAGTTCCTTAAATCTATCCTTTGAAAGTAGTTTCTCGGTAATTCCCCTTAATAAATGATCCTCCATAATCTGAAACTGACTGAGTTCATTATCTTTAAGAATCCCACCGAGGTGTTCAATCACTTGATTCACCACGTGTATTTGAAATGACAAATGTTCAGGCTTTTTATAATGCCGTAACCCCGATTCAAGGACAGTTTGAATGTACGCAGCTAAAATAGACCCTGAGCTAACAGGATCTAACTTATCTTTATGAACGCCCTTTAAAGCTTCTAACTTATTAAGGGTTTCTTCTAAAGTTTTATTGATAATAGATTCGTAGAGTTGGATGTGAGACATAGAAAACTCCTTAAATGATGTGTTTATTTTCTAAATTTATCTGTGATTTTTCCATCTTCAAAAAGACTATGGCGTGACAGATGGGCCCTGCAGCCGATCAATAAACTGTTTGCTGCAAAAATAGGTTTTTCCGTTTTTGAAAGTAACCACATACTTCTGTGTCTGAGGGCTATACTTGCAAAAAGTCACGTCAGTTGTAATACCTTTGTCATTTTTCGAGATTATATGTTAACGAGTGATCATTTTTCCTTATCTCCTCCTTCCGCTAAGTCATTTGAATAATATCAATTTCTCGCAGTAAAGTAGAGTCTCCAATGCTTACACGCAAACCGAAGTTCGCATTATTAGCCATATGCGAAGTTCGCATATTTACTCAAACTGCGCATTCCTTGGATAGAAAGCTCATTTGCCAGCAAAAATAATTTCCTATATTCGTGAATCCCTGTATGTGAAGGATTGGCCCTACCGCAAATTGGACTAAACCTATGATCTTATTCACTACCTTTAAGAATCAATCGTTTGAAGTCGTCTACATTACCTACACAATTATCTCGTTTAAACCATAAAAAATCATTCTCTTTTGAGTAAATAAATCGTTCAGCGTACATACCAGTATAACTATTTAAAATAGCCAAATTTCGCTTTGAAGAAATAATAACTTTTGTTGGCATCTTCTCAAATCGACCTAATAGCATGATTCTACTACACAATGGTGCACTGACTTCCGTCTCCGTTAGAGCATGTCCAGGAGATGACCAAAAACCTCGTTTTTTTGGGGTTATCCAATGAAGATTAACTGGATTATCTGAGCATATGAAATCACCAACCTTAGGCGGCACATAGGCAACAGTCCAGTTTCTATCACCTAATGGAGGAATGATGGCGTCTACGGCAGTAAGTAGATTATTGACGTGCGTATTGTTGTCAAAAGATATCGTGTACTTTCCCTCGAAGACGAACTTCTTTAGGTCTTCATACGAAATCTCATCGTTGTATTCAACTCCATCTTCTTTCATTCTTTGCTTGATTGATTCAAACCTTTCGGGTGTTGCCACCATCATTTGTGACATGATTTTAGCTATGTCTTGCATTGGCCTCGAGAAGACCTCTCTCCGCGTCGGTGTCCTCTCGGACAATAGTGCTATGTAATTAATCAGCAAGTTATATTCTTCTGCCCCCTCGGGTATTTCTTGACTACTGCACACTTCTTTTATTATGGGGGCAACTTTATCTTCTACAAAAGCAAATACATCTTCAATTGCATCAGGTTCAGCATTAGGTAATTTCACTCGGTAAAGGTATTTTTGATATCCCACACTCCTCGGATAAGCTTCCCATTGTTTCCCGCTTGTCTGGTCAAAAACCCACAATTTACTTTCCTTAGTTCCGTTCTGAGTAAACAACGCGAGATGTGATTCGGGGATGAAGTGATGCCTTTTCTTCAATTAGATCTCTCCTCTTGGCCCCATGTTATCATTTTATAATTACAAAAGAATCGATCATTTTCTTTCATACTTCTTTTATCATGCCGATCTTTCACATAACGTCCCGCGTGTTTGCGACGCGTCCCAACCGCATTCATATTGACAAAGTGTCGAAAACACGCTGTTGTAGACTTCTAGAGATTTATGAGGGTCTCCATTCTGAACTTCAAGTTTAACCCCTTCTAGCTGTTCAATGGCTTTTTCTTTGTCTATGACCCTCATAAATCTCTAGAAGTTAGGTGACAGTTCAGACTTAGGAGCAACACTTAAATTATTTTTTCGGAACAAGATTAGGAAATTCGTATATGAACTTTAATAACATTTCAATAAAAATTAATAAATCCTTACCATCCTCTTGATTCATTGAAGTAATCTCATGGTTAGCCTCATTTCCTTTTTTACGAATATGATCAACCCAGTGTCTTCCGTTCGGAGGGATATATCCTTGCTCTGCAAGATAGTTTACATATTCAATAAACTTTAAACCTTCTCCAGCTCCCTGATTAACTGCAATATTCATTAACATCTTCCTACAAATCAATACAGTAGCAGTATAGCAATTATTTATCATACATTTCCTAGCTTCTTCATAAAGAGAATTTAATTCTTCAGGGACATTCGATACACTATTCCCTATCGATTCGCCAGGAATTTGTTCATTATTTGTGGTGAAGTAAGTTGGGCCTAGACAGTTTGGACAAATATAGATTCCTCCGACTTGTTCTCCAGATCCATCTCTTTGTTTGCCAATTCTATAACCTTTTTCTGAAGAAACTTTATTACCACAATATCCGCACTTATAAGAACGATTTAGGATTGTTTGCAATCCATGATAGTTATACAAACTCCTATTAAAGAATTCCACCTTAATACCCCACTTTCTTTTTCTGAACTATCAGATAACGATGTATTACCGACACGTGTCGCAGATCCCTCCAATTCCGTATGGTGTATACGACACATGTCGGTAATACTCCCTATACCGGAACTGGGTGTTAACATTAACAATTAAAGGTTTAAGCTACGGGCAACACTTCACTTAATTTTTAACAAAATAACAAATATTCCTATATTTTAATAAGATTATGCATCAGAATGCTCACCTCTCAATATATAGAAGGAGGAATTAAATGTAAATCATTGATCAACTGCTTCAACATCACATTATAGACATTATCTACACTTGTATTCTTGACTACACTTCACCGAAATCAAGATTCATCGCCTAGTTGGTAATTGTAAACCTACACTTCGGATAATTTTTACACCCTCTAAAATCTCCATATTTACCCTTTCTTGTGATTAACTCCCCACCACATTTTGGACAACTATTAGAGCCAATTCGATTCGCCACTTCAGCTTTCTTTTTATGTATTCCTTCGACGTGCTGAGTCCTTGCTTCCTTATCACTTACATTTAGATCTAGTAATTTCGAATATATCTCTTCCTTTTGCTGATCAGTAATAGTTTCCGCCGTAAACCCTTTAATCGTTTTCAGCAATTCAACAGAATATATAACCTTGGTGTTTGTCTTTACCTTTAAATCAGCATCAATGGAAAAAACAATAATAGGTACATAATTCAGCTCCTGATATTCTTGCAAATTCTGCTTCAGAGCCTGAATATGGCCATAGTTTTGCCTTATCGGATTAAAGAATTTTTTTTTCGCTTGTAGATTACTTGTGTCCAAGACTCTCCATACTCGTCTCCATAAATCCATCCCCTATAATTCTTCGTCTCTATTACAAAAATCCCGTAATTTGACACGACTACATGATCTATCTGGGATGTCTTCCCATCAACTCTCAACATTAAGTCATTTATGACCTTATATTTGGTTGGATCTAACCTTGTTAAGAACGCCGATATTGTTTTCTCACCAATGATTCCTTTGATTTTGGGCTTATATAATCCATAAACAAAAACAACTAAAACTAATAGCCACAAATACCATAACTCCAAGAAAGCATTTGTCATTCTGATCGTCTCCCCTCTCTTTCCTCTCAGTGTATATTCAAAACACTTAATCGTCTTCGAGCCCCTAAACTTCTTCTAAGGTACGGCGAAAAAATCACTCGGCTAAGCATCTAAACCCGCTTCCTATAATACTCCTCCAACCTCTCATCACACCGCCCAACAATCCAGTCCTTCTCCCCCTGCGTCATCCTCTTCCAAACATGCCGGTTAAACTCCACATACTCAATATCCCGGCACCGACTCATAAACCTCATATCCTCAAACCGCTTAAACGGATTGCTAAAGATATTTCTCTCAACATCCTTTCTCGTATATCCGTTTTTGCAATACAGACTAGATTTCTTCTCAACCACCAGCCCGCTCTCTTTTCTAGCCCTATAAAAATCCATAAAGTAATTAACGATGTCCTCGACCCTAACTCTTCCCTTTTCGTCCACATTCTCAAGCATAGCTTTGAGCAGTACCGGCTTATAAGAAAAACTCATATCCATAGTTCTGACCATGTCCATAAACTTATCTTTCATATTGGCGGGATTGATCAGCTCCCAGCCGTACTGTTTAGCATAGCTCCCTACGGTTGCTTCCTTAAAATATTTAAAGCTCCTTTTATCCCCGAAGGGCACCTCTAAATCAGGGGTTATCTTTCCTTCACGCAGATACCGTTCAATGGTTTCTGTTTGCACATCCACCATCCTCACAAACTCCAGCTGAGATATCATCCCTTTCACTTCATCCTGCCAGTTAAAGAGATCAATCAGCTCGTAATCCGCAACATTCACCGGGGAATCCAGAAAAACAGATGGTTTTTCTCCTCTAGCAATTAAATCTCTGTCCAGTTCAAACTGTTTCTGTGAAGCGACAACGTACTCTCCCGCCCTATATTCCTTGAAGTTAAACATCCTGTGCAGAGAGTAGGGCATGTTAAACAAGCCGGCATTATCAATAAAATCAAAGACCATCAGATAGGCCTTACCCGCGCACTTGCGCATCCCCCGGCCCAGTTGCTGAACATAAAGTGTTTTGGAAAGCGTCGGCCTGGCCATGAACAAAACTTCTGTTTTCGGACTGTCCCAGCCCTCGTTTAAAAGGTCACAAGCACATAAGACTTGGATATCTCCATGTTCATAAAGATCTAAAATCCGCGACCTTTCTCCTGACTTCATAGAACCGGAGACAGCCTCACAATTAATTCCCTGTTCCTTAAACAAGGCAGAAATCTCTTGAGCGTGGTGTACGGAAGCACAGAATACCACTGTTTTCTTATCCCGAACAAAATTCAAGTAGGTTTCTGCAATGAGCTTATTTCTTTCCGGCACAAAGAGTTTGCTTTCTAAGTCCTGGGCGTAATATTTAATGCCATTGATTCTTACCGCAGAAAGATCCACATTGGTCTTGACTCGAATACACCTGATTGGAACAAGCTCCCCTAATTCCACGGCTTGCTGCAAATCCAGTTTATGAGCCACATTTTTAAAGTCCTCCAGGATACTCTCGCCATCTGCTCGATCCGGGGTAGCCGTAAGCCCCAGAGTGAATTCAGGTTTGAAATAACTCAAAACCTTCCTATAAGTATCTGCCGTTCCATGATGACATTCATCGACAATGACATAGCCAAAGTCATCCGGTTTAAACCGTTCAAGATTTCTGGCAACACTTTGAATGCTGCTGCAAACAACATAAGCGTTCTTAGCCTTTTCTTCAGCCACATAAAGGCCTGTCTCTGCCTGATCCCAAAGTTCCTCAAAGGTGCCTTTTGCCTGGGTGATCAGTTCTTTGGTATGAGCCAAGAACAGGGTTCTTTTCCCCAGACGTTTGGCGTCACTGACTGCGGTCACAGTTTTTCCGGTTCCGGTAGCATGATAAAGCAGAGCGATACTCTCCCCTTGCTCGCGCATGGTCTGCAGGCTGTCTAAAGCAGCTTGTTGATGTTCCCGCAGTTCAATCACCTTGCCCTTTTGCTTAGGCAGATAATCCTCCAGCATTCTAAAGGAGGGTATTTCCCCGACAAAAATCCGCAGCTCGTCCTTGACCTTCTCAGGCTGATGCTTCAGTTGGTTGTATACCCAGCGGTAAATCTTCCAGTTATGATAGATCAGGCTATTTTGCTTGGTAAGGTCATCATAATATTTATTAGAAGAGACCTTATTTGGGTTATGATAGGTTTCACCGTCAATCTCGATGGCTATTTTTAAGTCTTCACTTTCCAGAGCAAAATCTATGGAGCGTCTATGTCCATAAATATCGGTGAACGGATACTGAAGATAGAGATACTCCGCTTGATCCGGACCAAAGGTATCACAGAACAGCTCGACAAAGAGATCTTCGGCGATGCTGCCCAGGCTTCCCTTCTGCTTGATCTTTTCTGTCAATTTGATTCAACCCCTCAACCGTTGTTAACTTCTTTCAGCAGGAGCTTATCCCGGAAAGAACCTCTCTCCTCAACCTTTTGCTTTCTGATATCCTCGAATTCCTGCCGAGAAACCCCTTTATAATCCAAGATGGCGTAGACCACTTCCACTAAATCCGCCAGTTCTTCAACGCTTTGGCTGTCCAGGTACTCCTGAAGCTCTTCCCCTAACTTGGCGTTTAATAAATCCAGGTACTCTTTGCCCGAGACTTTTTCTATAATGGCTTTCTTGCCGTTATCCTCGATGATCTGGGGTATTTTATCGCGAATCAGTTTATTGTATACTTTTATCCTCTCTGATTTACCGTCACGGACTTCATTCTCGTCAATAATTGGAATAGAAATGAACCCATCCCGATCATCCCCGAAAACCTTCCCTTTATGATTGGCCAGCCAATAAGCGGCGTAAGCACATAAAAAAGCATCCAGCTTGTCCTCAAGGTTTTTAAACTCCTTTTTTGACATTGCTTGAATGCTTGATGAATGATTAAAAAAATCTTCTATATTATGGACGGGGGGATTGAATTCACTCAATCTTTTCAAAAGGTTAACCATCCGACCCAACTCCGTTTTAGTTGTTTCAAATTTAACCTTATGTTTGATTTTGTATTTAATTGGAAAAGCGTCAGGAAAAAGGCCTAAAGTTATTCCCGTGGGAAAGGTTTCGATAATCACGTGCTTTTTATTTGTTAAGTCACCTGTGAGGAAAAAAACTGGCATCCGATTTCTAATGGCTTTTACGACTTCTTCTCCTCGAACTAACCTATAGTGTTTTAACATAAAGCTTCTACTGCAATTGAAAACGGATAGATTTCTGCCATTGATTTTTTCTCTCATTATTGCTCCATCACAGGATCTAGAGCCTGTTTCGTTATTCACGATTAAGGGAGCATCAATCCCGACGATTGCTCCTTCTTGGGCATACTCTTCAACGATCGCCGCAATCATTTCGTCGCTGAACACCTGAGACTCACAATAAACAATTTCTCCCTTGTCATCGATCACACAAATTCCCGATTCGTTGGCATAGGTCCACGCTAAGTCAATTCCGATATAACGCATTCATTTACCTCCAAAAACCTTTGGCTTTAATTCAACCCTCAAGGGAATGCGCCCTTATGGACAACATTTGACGTATAGTTACTTTTTCGCCGAACTTCCCGCTTTTCCTTCTACCAATCACCAAATATTTCAAAATCTATGTCAAGGGGCGTCCATTTGCGAACAATAATGACTGCTCGATAGATTAGATTATAAAAGGGCACCCAATAGGTACCCATTCTTGTTATTTATACTTGACGGTGACAAATGATCGGAGTAAACTAAGTTAGTATTCTAACAGTTAGATTTCTAACCAGATAGGTGGTGTAGGCTTTGAATTATTCTGAGACTAGGGAATTACATGATTTACTCTTTAGTTTTATGGATATGTTTCACGAAAAATTTCTTTATTCCTTTAGGAAAAATAATGAAAGTAAAACCGGCATGAAGAAAAATCATGTCAAAATCATTATGATGTTACATCGGTTTAAAAATTTGACCTCCACAGAAATTGCTAAGATGTTATATATGGAGAAAGGCAGTGTAACCACTTTAATAGACCAATTGACAGAGTCCGGTTTTGTTTTACGTTGCGATTTTGCCAATGACCGTCGAAAGTCCTTGGTAACGCTGACCGATTCCGGAAAGGCACAGATAGAAATCGTTATCGCCAATCACATCCAGAGTATGCATGAACTATTTCAGAATGTCGATTCCGATGAAATGGAGCAGTTTGCAGATAACCTAAAGAACGTTGTGCAATTTATGAACAAATTATAGAAGGTGGATTAATAATGAGCAATGAATTAGCCATGGGGAAGCAGAACGTTGGCAGTTTGCTTTGGAAATTCTCCCTTCCAGCAATCGTGGGTATGCTGGTGAACGCACTTTATAATATTATTGACCGAATATTTGTTGGCCGCGGAATTGGATCACTGGCTATTGCGGCGACAACAGTAGCCTTTCCAATAATGCTTATTTTGATGGCCTTTTCGATGCTGATAGGAATTGGGGCTACAGCGTTGATCTCTATACGTCTGGGAGAACAGAAAAAGGAAGAAGCGGAAAAAATCATCGGCAACGCCTTAACGATGTTAATTATCTTACCCCTAATTATATCGGTCATCTATCTTCTTTTTTCAGACCCCATTCTGATTCTATTTGGTGCCAGTCCGGAAGTCTTACCCTATGCCAGAGATTTCACGCACATTATCATGTTGGGTTCCGTTTTAGGCTCACTCGGTATGGGCATGAACAACTTCATAAGAGCAGAAGGCAATCCCAGATTGGCCATGATTACACAACTAACGGGCACGTTTATCAACGTGGTGCTAAACTATATCTTTATCTTTAAAATGGGCTTAGGTATTAATGGATCAGCTTTAGCAACAATATTAGGTCAGATGGTTACGACGTTCTTGGTATTAAGCTATTTCTTTTCAGGACGAAGCATAGTAAAAATCAGGTTGAGAAATATGAAACCTCAGATCGCAATACTAGCCAGTATCGTAGCCATAGGATTCGCACCTTTTGCTATGCAGCTTGCGAACAGCCTTCAAAATCTGATACTTAACAAAAGTCTGTTCGCCTATGGCGGAGATTTGGCTTTGTCTGCCGTAGGAATCATTATGAGCGTCTCTATGTTACTATTGATGCCTGTCGTAGGCGTTAGTCAGGGAGCTCAACCCATTATTGGTTATAATTATGGAGCGAAGCAATATGCCCGAGTAAAAGAGACTTTGCAGAAGGCAGCCATCGCAGGTACCGGGATCTCTATCCTTGGCTTTTTAGCTATCTATCTATGGCCAACACAAATTGTGGGACTGTTCAGTAACAACGATGTGGCACTTACGAAAATGACGGCTGAGGCCATGCTTGTATATTTTGCGTTGTGCCCTTTGATTGGTTTTCAGATCATTGGTTCCAGTTACTTTCAAGCCGTGGGAAAAGCAATCCCCTCCATTATACTCAGCCTGTCCAGACAGGTTTTACTGTTTATCCCTCTCTTAATATTCTTGCCAAAATTCTGGGGAATCGATGGCATCTGGAGAACAGCTCCTATTGCAGATGGATTAGCAACCCTATTAACCGCTATCCTAATTTATTTAGAAATGAAACACATTGCTAAAATGCAACATGATCAAGCATCAGGCGTAGAAGAGACGATAGATCATGTTGCCATGAACCCTTTCGGGGGCACGGATAATGGACCATCCCCCATAACTGGACGAAGCTAGGCATTGTCTGAAGGCCCGGTCGTCTAACTGAAAATACCCTCCTGCATTAAATCAGCGCAGGGACACAAGGGGACGGTTCTTCTGTGTCAATGTCTAAGCCTTTCGAACAATGTGGAATGGAAAGCCAGGAATCCTGCACGCTTATATGGGAGTTTACCAATCATTGACGCTTATGATTTCATTTGCGACATTGATAGTGTTAATACTTTCTTTCCATAAACGGAAATAGACCGCCTCGTGCAAATTAAGGGGGTTCCGCAGATTATACGGAACCCCCTCAGTTGTAAACTACTGCCAAAACTACTTAATCTCTACTGAACTACCGTCGGTTAAGTCTTTATGACCTACCGAAACAACCATCTCGTCACTTTTCAGCCCGCTCAGAACCTCCAAGCGGTTATCATTGGCATAGCCTATTTCTATTAATTTCTTTTCAACTTTACCTTCCTTTTCTACAAAAACATATTTTAGTCCATCTTCCGTGATCACTGCCTCTTTGGGTACGGACAGGGAGTCTTTGCGTTCATCAAGTAATATTTCCACAGTTGCAAACATTCCTGCCTTAAGCAAATTATCCCGGTTTTCTACTGTTATTTTGACAGGGTAGGCTTTTGTCGAAGGATCAGGAACCGGTCCTATATGGGTGACCCGGCCCTCAAATGTGTTGTCTTTTAGCGTACCGATATTGATTGTGACCCGTTGCCCTTCTTTTACAGCTACGATATCCTGCTCCGCAACCCCGGTTTCAACGTACATTCGATCTGTGCTGACAACGGCCAATATAGATTTTCCCGGACCGATGTTTTCTCCTTCAGATACGTCTTTTAAACTAACTGTTCCGGAAAAAGGACTTGTTATATTTGTTTCTTTTAGGTTTTCACTGGCCAATTCATAATCATACTGGGCCCGGTTTAGGTTTTCTTTGGCCATATTAAATTGGCTTTCTATAGTTTCAAAATCCGCTTTAGCAATAGCACCGGCTTCGCATAGGGCTTTCATGCGTTCATAGTTCTTTTCTGCATCCCCATACCTGATTTGTTCCGCAGATAGATCCGAAAGGGCTTTTCTATGTTGCAGATCAAACGTTGTATCCTCTATTTTACACAAGGACTGTCCTTTACCTACCTTGGTGCCAATGTCTACGTAGACTTTTTGAACGGTCCCGCTGACTTTAGCGGTGATATAAGCCTGCTCAGACGGCTGTAAATTACCGGGTAACGAGAGAAATCGTACAAAATCCCCAGCTTCTACCGGACTGGTCTTAACATAGACACTCTGTGATTTTTCATTTTCCTCTTCGGCTGGAGCTACCCCCGACTTGACCTGACCGCAACCGGTCAAAAGAAGGCTAATTACCAGAAAGTATAGTAATATCTTTTTCACTAGTCCCACCTCCTTGAAATGACTGATTCCGGCTTTTCTCAAGCCTTTTTTCTTTTCGCTCCTCTAACATAGTATACAGAACAGGAATAATAACTAACGTCAACAGGGTGGAAGCCATCAAGCCAAAAATTATGGCGTAACCCAATTGCTCAAAGAACGGTTCACTTAGTGTAATGGGCAAAATGCCCCCGGCAGTAGTAATGGTAGTGGCCATAATTGGTACAAACCTGACTCCAACCGCCTGGCTAACCGCCTCCTTTATCTCATAGCCATTTTTGCGCATATAATTCATATAGTCAACCAGTACAATAGCGTTATTCACCGCAATACCTACAAGGGCAACGACTCCCACAAAGGAAACAAACCCAAAATTATTGCCTGTAATCACCAACCCCGGCAAAACGCCGATCATAGCCATAGGCAAAGTTAACAGAATAATCCATGGTTGAGAGAGGGAATTAAACTGTACCGCCAAAATAAGAAACACGAGCACAGCAGCAATACTCATATTGGTAAACATATCTGAATAGGATTCCTCAATTTCCTGGTTTTCTCCTCCAAGTGTGATGGTTATACCCGTAGGTAAAGGATAGGCAGCGGTAGACTCCAGAAACTTTTTGGTCACATCCCCGGCTATGATCCCGGTCATTATTTCCCCAGTCACAGTTACCTGTCTTTTTGAGTCTTCATGACTGATTGCCGTTACGCTTTTACTCTCCTCCAGTACTGCCACCTGTTTAAACGGAATTGGCTGACCTGCTTTGGAATAAAGGTACAAGTTTTCAAGGTCCTGGATGGAGGATAATTTATCGTTTGTTGTACGGATATACACGTCAATCTCGTCCTGGTCTTTCCTGAAAGTGGTGGCTTTTAGACCGTGAACAGCATTTCTTACACCTGAAGCAATGGTCATCTCATCCAAGCCTAAACTGGCAGCTTTGGCTTTATTAATCTTAACCTGCAGCTCAGGCGTACCTTCTTGAATGCTATGTTTCACATCCCTGGTTCCTTCAATTTTCTCTAGTATGGAGGTGAAATCGTTGGCTACCTTTTTTAGCTCATCTAAATTTTCTCCCCTTATGTTCACAACTATGGGCGCATCCGTGGGAGGACCACTTCCTACTTCTGATACCGAAATTTTAGCCCCAGGGATATCTCTCAGGTTCTCCCGCATAATCGCTGCTACTTCCATACTGGAGCGTTCACGATCTTTTTCATCGTACAAATCTATGACTACCCTGCCCTTATAGGGAGTGGCTCCCATACCGGTGCTAAAATCATCAAAGCTGTCTGCACCGGTAATACCCACGTTGGAGACAAAACTCTTAATTTCCGGGAATGCAAATAGCCTTCTTTCCACTTCTTCTGCTATGACTGAGGTGGTATCAAGTGTACTACCCTTGGGAGTCTCAATATTAATATATAAGCGGGTAAAATCCGAAGGTGGAAACATCTCAACCTTCAAAAAACCCAGTGGTATCAACAGGATGCTTAATACAAAGGCAGTTAACGTGATCCCTAAAACAGCCCACCGCCGCTTTTTGCTTTGGATAACCTGTTCTATAAATTCACCGTATTTTTTTAATGTAAATGATCCCTTTTTTTCGTGTCGCTGGCGATAGTTTTTAATCACTAAGCCACTACCAATAATAATGGCAAAAATTAAAGATACAATGCCGAAACCGAAGATGCCACCCTGATCGGTTCGGAAGGCCAACATTGTAAGGCAAACCACAAAAATCAGTGAAATAATATAGTTAATCCTGGGGGGTATAAATTTACTTACCTCTATTCCGTTGCCCTTTGTTTTTTTGAGTAGCATGGAACACAAAGCAGGGGTAATGGTAATAGCCACAATAAATGAAGCACTTAAGGCATATATAACCGTCTGCGGGATTGGTTTTATAAATTGGCCCATGATTCCCGGCGTCAGCATAATCGGAAAAAAAGCAGCCAGAGTTGTCATGGTGGAAGAAGCTATGGCCGGAGCGATCTGGTTGGTAGCTGCTGCGGCTGCTCTGGCTGCATCCAATCCCATTGTACGCAGACGAGCAATATTTTGCATGATTACAATACCGTTATCAACCAACATACCAACTGCCAGGATCAAGGAAAACAAGGTGATGTTGTTAAAGGTCATTCCTGAACTCTTCATTAAGCCGAAGGCGGCAAATATGGATAATGGGATAACAATGGCAACAACAAAAGATTCCCTAAGGCCAATAAACAGAAATAGAATTACACCTACCAACAACAAGCCAGAAAAAGCGTTATCGGTAACCCCGCCTAACTGATCCTTGACGTATACCGCCGTATCGCCGCTAATTTCCACCTGTAGGTCAGCAGGATAGGTACTACCTTTTTCTAAGTTTATCTTCTCATGAATTTTTTGGGCAGTTTTAATGACATCGGCAGATTCTTTTTTCTTTATGGAAAGAGCTACGGAATTTTTTGTTACCGGGTTTGAAGACTCTAGCCCGGAAGACAACCGGGAGTAAGAATCCGGATCGGCGTAACCATCCTCAATTTGAGCAATATCCCTCAAGAATACCGGGTTGCTGCCATGGTAGGTAATTACCACGCCATTTAATTCATCGACGGTTTCCATTTCTCCCACCGTGCGAATATTATAGTTTTTATAATCGAGATCGATGCTCCCACCGGGAAAATTAATGTTGGACAGGGTAATGGCATTTTTAATTTGTTCCAATGATATGGCATAATGAGCCAACCTTTGGGGATCCACAATAATTTTAATTTCCCGTTCCAGCCCGCCAATGATTTGTACGTCCGAAACATCCGTTATAGTTTCTATACTGTCTTTGATTCTGGTTGCGATGCTTTTAAGGGTTATAAAATCATAGTCACCGGTAACATTGATGATCATAATCGGCGAGTTATTGGTTTCGAAATTGGATACGTCAGGGATTTCTGCATCCTTGGGGAGCTCACCTCTAACCGCAGAAACCTTTTCGCGCATCTTTACAAGCATATCATCTATATCTACTCCGGTTTCAAACTCAACAAAAACTGAGGAATAGCCAAAACCGGAGGAAGATGATATCTTTTTGACCTTGTTTAACTCGGTCATCTTTTTCTCGATTTTATCAGTAATAAGTTTCTCTACTTCATCCGGAGCAGCACCGCTATACACTGTCATCACATGGCCGAAAGGCAAAATGACTTCCGGCTGCAGTTCCCTAGGGATTTTGAAGTAAGAATTCGCCCCCCAGATGATTAGCGCAGCAATTATCAAAAAGACGATCCGGTATCGATCAATAAAAAATCCGGCCCAACGTCCAAGAATGTTTTTTTCCGTAGCCAGTTCAGGTATGGTATCCGACTGTATTTGTTTGTTTTCCTCCATCATTTTCCCTCTCTCAAATTCGTAATTTTAAATCCATCGTCTTGACCATTGCAGTGCTTGGCTTTTCCTTGTGGCAAACCCTATTGATAAACCTAAATTCTTCGTTATTCTGTAAAACCCTGCCAACAATGTTTCTTTTTACGATATTTTAATTAAAACCCTATTATTCCCCTATGTCAGGAAGCCCCCAATGATTTTAAGCAGAGAAGCAGTTGGTAAATCCCTATTCGTCCCACGGCGAGACCGTCACCATCCCAATCCCGAATCGTCAAAGAGAGTATTGGGCAATCGAGGTCGGATGAGCACCAAACCTGCTTCATTGCCTTGTTCTTTAATTGGCAAACAAAAAGGTGGTTTTTGTAGTCGGCATCCTCACCGGTCAGCCAGAAAGGTTTGACCGATCCAAAACTGCCCGCCAAAGCCACGAATCAGCTCGTAGTCCTGATCATCGAGTTGCTGGTTGAATGCCTCCAACCTTTCGAGGGAGGTCCGATCGGTTTCATTTAATAATATGCCCCACACCCTTGCCGATCCGGTTTGGGGCATAGCGGTTATTATATACGTTTTATCATCGTGGTATACAATGAGAGCAACCGAGTCAGATTCAAATACAAATGATTTATGAGTATATCTGCATTCCATATTCCGGTATTCTGGTAAATCATCAAGAGTTGGCATAATGTCTTTTGCATTTGTATCAAGTAAGGTGTCACTGCTAAGATAATCTTCAATATTTGAACTTCATACTTGAGCAGGGAAAAATAGCCTACATCAGTTCTTGACCTAGGACATTCCCTCATCGCTATGTTTCAATTATCTGTTTCGCCCCTAGTTTGAGTTTATCGGTCTGCTTTGCTTACCTTCCGAAGCCGGCCCTTAATCGGAGTGTTCTGCAGATTCTGCAGCACCAACTCACCCTTATTGTTTAAGATTTCAACAAAGGTTGATACATCCAGGATGTTGATGATTCCGATATCTGCCGGGGTTATGCCCTCAATACTGCAAAGCGTGCCCACAATGTCGACGGGTCTCATTTTTGTTTTCTTCCCGGCATTCACATGGATCTTCATGATTTCGGTACTCAACTGCACGCCTTTTGTTTCCTTGATTTCTGGCAAGGTATTGTTTTTCGCCATAAAATCCTGTTTCGACTTATGCACCGTTGCTTCTTCCGGTCTTTCCTTTAGAAGAATCTCTTTGCCGATGTAGTCGTGGATTTCCTTTAAAAACTTATCTTCATTTTTGGTAACAAAGGTTATGGCTTTACCCAGTTTGTTGACTCGGCCTGTTCTTCCGATCCGATGAACATAGCTTTCTCGTTCGTACGGGATGTCATAATTGATGACCAAGGTAATGTCCTCGATATCCAGACCTCTTGAGGCAACATCTGTCGCACATAGATATCTGAAATATCCTTGTTTAAAATCCTTCATGACATTCAATCGATCTCGTTGTTCCATTCCGCCATGAAGTTTATCACAAGAATAGTCCAGTTTCACGAGTTCAGTGTAAACTTCATCGACGGTTTGCTTAGTATTGCAAAAGATCATACAACTGTCCGGGTTTTCAACCATCGTTAGATCTCGAAGAAGCTTCATCTTGTCTGTCTGATCGATAAGATATCTTTCCTGAGCGATCCGATCGGCCGCCGGATTCTGTTCTTCGATTTCCACGCGGATGGGATTTCTCATAATCTTACTGCATAAAACATTGATGTCTTGGGGCATTGTCGCTGACAATAAAACGGTCACCCGTTCATGAGACAAGTTAGCAATGATCGTTTCGATTTGCTCGATAAAGCCCATATTCAGCATTTCATCTGCTTCATCAATGACCAGGTATTTTATATTTGATATATCCAAGGTCCCTCTCTCAATATGATCGATCAAGCGACCCGGGGTTCCAACCACGACATGTGTTTTTTGTTTAAGTTCCTTTTCTTGAACATGAAAAGGGTACTTACCAAAAATTGCTGCTACTTTTATTCTTCTAAATCTGCCGATATGAAACAGATCTTCTTTGACCTGAACTGCGAGTTCTCTGGTGGGGGTAAGCACTAATGCCTGCGGTTTATTCTGTTCCCAATCCACTAATTCACAAATAGGGATAGCAAAGGCCGCCGTCTTTCCGCTTCCGGTCTGAGACTTGACGATGATATCCTTTTGGGCCAAGACTGCCGGGATCACTTGCTCCTGGACTTTGCTGGGACTGATGAAATTTAGTAAGCTAATTGCTTTTAATAATTCACTACTTAATTGAAAGTCGTTAAAATTACCCTTGTTCATTTAGAGGTCTCTCTTTCATTATTACAATTCCTGATTCAGGCTTTCAGAGTATAAGATTACCAAATATTTGGGGAAAACCCAACCTAAATTATAATGCAAATCCATATTTAAGCAAATTTATGCTTAGCTTTTCACCAGTTCTAGAGCAGTGAATGATAATGTAAGCCAAGAATAATTGAATTAGCGTCAACAAATAACAAAAAGCGCACATTACATCTCAGAAAACGGCTGTAGATGTCTGTACGCACGAATATCCCATCTATTATGTTAACCTTTCTATAATGTCACCTTAGGTATGTACTTTTTATTCCACCAATCACCAAATCTCTCAAAAAATATACAAAAAAAACACAGTCAGTCTTAAAATCTGATTGGCGCCGCTTGGTCATGCTTACCCTTTATTGAGCAATAGAAGAACCTGGTCAGAAAAACATCTTTAGTACAGCCCGGATAAAACCTTTTATATCATCAAGGTTTTCCTGTAAAATACGATAAATCTCACTATCGTCAACCTCTTGGTACAGGTGCACAATCCGATTCCGGAACTTCACCATTTGCACTAACGAAGGTTCTTTATCCTTACCTATTACCCCATGCTCTATTAAAAGTTGACTGCTTCTGCAGAAGTATTAGGAATTCCCCAACGTTCTCTTGCTACCACATGATTAGAAACATCTATTAAGGCCTCAATGCAAACTTGCAGGTTATATTTTGCCGAATCAACCGCCTGAAAACTATCTAAAAAATCTTCACGTTCCATTAGCTTCAGAATCTCTAAATTACCTAACTTTAAATCTATAAAAGACAGTTTTCGCTGAATAATATCCTTATCCACCATGACTGTATTCCTCCTTAAGAGCCAATTCATAATCACGAGCAAATAAAGCATATTTAGCAGCATAGTCTGGATAAGTCTTTATTACATGTTCAATAAAATCGCTATGTTTTACATAGTCTCCTTCGTAGATAAGTACACCTTCCTGGAGTGCGCGAAACTGTAAAGCAATCGGAGAGCGATTTAGATTTACCAAATCTATTCGATTATTACCACTATACAGGCTTAAAGCTCCATCTAGCTCCAATTCTTCAGATAGTGTGACTTGGCGAGTAAAAACTACTCCTAAATCAATATCACTCCGCGGATGTTCAAACTCAGTTCCGTGTGATCCATATAAATAAACAGCAGCTATCTCAACACGGGTCTGAAAAAAACCCTGCAAAGATTGTAGTTCCACAGACACCTTTCGCATAGATATTACCCCCTTGTCCTATATTATATCATGCCAAAAGCACATAAAAAAGGATTATGGAAATATTTTACTGTATTGACTACTTCAAGTTTATTATGGTAGATTCCTGTTTCACTCTTCTTTCTTGGCTTCCTGGGCATTCCTTCACGCCCCTTCTCCCCTTTTCTCGGATTTTACCATGCATTCTAATTGACACAAGGGAACCGTCCCCCTGTTCTTATTGATGAGTCCCCCTGTTGCTTTCCTGCCGTCAATAAAAAAACCACCTCATTTAATGAGGTAGTTTTCATTACTCAATGCTTCAGGTAAATCGACAGAAGCCTTTCTACAATGTAAAGTTGATTAAGAACAAAGCACTTAATATATACATAATTAGACTTACTTCTTTAGTTCTGCCTGCAGCTACCTTTACCAATGTGTAAGAGATAAAACCGAAGGCAAAGCCGTTGGCTATATTAAAGGTTAAGGGCATCATGATGATTGTTAAAAATGCGGGAACAGCCTCAGTAAAGTCCTTAAAATTAATATCTAATACCGATTCAGCCATCATAACCCCTACTATAATTAGTACTGGAGCAGTAGCCGCTGATGGTACTATAGTGAGGATAGGAGCGAAGAACAAAGCTATACCAAACAAAACTCCTACGACTACTGCAGTAAGGCCCGTGCGCCCCCCTGCCGCCACACCTGAAGCACTTTCCAAATAAGTAGTAACAGTACTAGTACCTAACAGTGCACCAAAGCTTGTGGCACCCGCATCAACTAATAGGGGCCTCCCTGCATTAGGCAATCTTCCCTGTTCATCTAACATGTTTGCTCGGGTTGCTACCCCGATCAAAGTTCCCATGGTATCAAACATATTGGCAAACGTGAAGGCAAAGATTAAACCTATAAATCCTGCTTTTAGGGAACCCATCACATCTAACTTAAAGGCCGTTACTCCTAGTGCAGTCAGTGGTTCTAGAGAAAAAATTCCTTGGGGAGCCTGAGTTACCCCCATTGGTATCCCTATTATAGTAGTAACGGCAATTCCAATCAGAAAAGCACCTGTTACACCTCTGATGCTCAGGATGATCACTATAACAAAGCCAATAGCAGCTAAAAGCGCGTTTGGTTCCGTTAAGTTAGCTAGATTAACAAAAGTTGCAGGATTAGGCACTACCCAACCGGCATTCTTTAGCCCTAGAAAGGCTAAGAAAATACCTATACCAACCGTGATGGCTTGCTTTAAATTCATCGGAATAGCATCGAGAATCGCTTCCCGCACATTTGTTAATGTAAGCAAGATAAAAATTACCCCAGAAATAAATACTAGTCCTAAAGCTTGTTGCCAGCCGATTCCCATCTGGCCAACTACAGTAAAGGAAAAGAAAGCCACTAATCCCATACCTGGGGCAAGTGCAAAGGGATAGTTTGAGTAAAATCCATTAGCAATACAAGCTACAAAAGAAGAGATACAAGTAGCTGCCAATGCTGCATAGATTGGTATGCCTGCAGCACTTAAAATGTCGGGAACTACAACTAATACATAAGCCATAGTCACAAACGTGGTGAGTCCTGCAATAAGTTCTGTGCGAACATTAGTTTTGTTTTCCTTAAGTTTAAATATTCGATCCATAGTACCTTCTGACAAAGTTAGTGCCTCCTTTGTAATATATTCCGTATATAACCCTTCGTAGCTTAATCTTTTAAGGTAATAGTTATTCATGATCAATTTAATTTTTATGGTGAGGTCTGATATGGTTGATTCAGCAAGAACTTCAAGGTTTCTAGCTATCATATATGGTGCCGATGACCGGAGTCCAACCGGTACCAGACTCATGAGGGTGAACCTCATATAAAATGCCTATCCTAAATTGGACTTCGCCGTCCATTTTAGAATAGGCATAACTAGCTTTTTGAATTCTGTCGCTGCCACCCTTGAGAAAGTGACCGACACTACTGTTTAGGAGTATGGTTTTCCTCACCTCGAGGAAAACCAACTTTTATATTACTACCCATTATTCGACAACAATAAGGAGTTCTCCAGCCTTGACCTGCTGCCCTTCCTTAATATTCACCGATCCGACAATCCCTGAGATAGGACTCGTTATCCTTGTTTCCATTTTCATAGCTTCAACAACCACCAGGGTCTGGTTTTGGGTTACCTGATCTCCTTCTTTTACCATTAACGTCACCACAGTCCCTGGGATAGGGGATCCAATCTCATTCTTATTGTCAGGGTCTGCCATCTCCGTCAAACTGTATTCTCCAGACTGGGTAAGAAGGTTGATGTCCCTCCAGTTCTTGTCCTTAATTTTGATTTCTCTTCTATTCCTGTTGACTTCAAA